>Ga0209199_1000080_pt1 | contig 146690 bp, 129 predicted proteins | sample COGITO_mtgs_1105_7_FD_184805 | JGI IMG/M metagenome (GOLD analysis project Ga0209199, IMG submission 184805) | Pelagic marine microbial communities from North Sea - COGITO_mtgs_110523 (SPAdes) (version 2) | ecosystem: Environmental > Aquatic > Marine > Epipelagic ... | reverse complement strand
CAAAACAACGTTTAGTCCCTTTGTTTACAGGAAATATCAATTTTATAGCTTCAGAACACGAAGATTATTGGTATTTATATGTGAGACTTCCAGATTGGAAAAGCACACAAATGTATCCAGCATTAATATATAGTTGGGATTTAGGTAAAATTGAAGTTGCCATTGAAAACATCCTTATCGAAGAACCAGAAACGATAGAAACTATTTTTGAGTTGGTAAGTGATGGAGTTGATACAAATAATAGAACTGTAGATAAGCCGTTAGAAGTTCCTTTTTATCCCTTTCCTTATTTTGAAGGGATGAATAAAATTGGGATGGATAAATATTGGTTGGGTCTCTATTGGAGAAATAACAGATATGATATCTCTTTTTTGAAAGACATGTGTGAATTGTGTTCAGAAAACAAGATTGGTAAAATTTCAATTACACCTTGGAAATCATTTATTGTAAAAGGAATTCCAAGGGAATCGAAATTGGTTTGGGAAAAATTTTTAGGAAAAAGAGGGATTAACGTAAGACACTCAATGCTGGAGTTGAATTGGCATATACCAGTAGCAAATAAAGATGCCTTAAATCTTAAGAAATACTTAGTTTCTAACTTCGATCAAAATGACATTAGTACCTATGGTTTAACTTTTGGAATTACAACATATACCAAAGCTTGTTATTATTTTACCTCCATCGTTATTGAAAAAAACAAGCAACCAGCAATGCTTGGAAATTTTCAAATAAGAGATACGTATAATCTCTTATATGCTAAAAATTTTGATCCAAATACAAGAAAGTATATTCTGCACGTTCAAGACGTGGATAAGGTTGAATTGCCTGGTTTATTGATGGAGTTAAGTCAGCTATATTTTGATCAATTAGGGAGTGAAAAGGAAATTGAAAAAGAAGTGGAAGCACCAAAAGAAGCGATTGAATTGGAAGTATATCAATGCGCAGATTGTTTCACTATTTACGATGAATCTTATGGAGACGTTACTCAAAAAATTAGACCAAAAACATTTTTTAAAGACCTCCCAGAAAGTTATAAATGTTCACTTTGTGAGGCTCCAAAAACCAATTTCAAAAAAATAGTATTTGTAAAATAATTAATTATTAATGACTAATAAAAGACCATTGACTTTACACAAAAATATCGAATTTAAAAATTCTACAAAAGCTTTTCAGGATGCTTCTTGTATTTCTTGCGTGAACTCTAGTTGTTTGATAAATCAGAATTTAGAAAATTTTTCCAATGTGGATTTTGTAGCACATAAGAAAACTTTAAAATGCAAAAAAAGGCAACAATTTATTATTGAAGGAGCTCCTGTAAATGGGTTATTTTTTATTCTAAGAGGAACTGTAAAAGTTTTTAGAACAGGTATTAATGGTCGGCAACAAATTGTGCGTTTTGCCAAAGAAGGAGAGATTATTGGGCATCGTGGTTTTGGTACAGAAGAATATTATTCTATTGGCGCAATTGCTTTAGAAGATGTGGTTTTATGTTATTTTTCAAAAGACGATTTACAGGAAGCTTTGTTAGAAAACCCAAAATTTGCCTACAGCATGATGTTGTTTTACGCAAATGAATTAAATAGAAGTGAATCCAAAGTAAAGTCCATTTCTCAGATGACAGTTCGGGAACGAGTTATTGATACGTTGTTATATATCTACAGAAAATTTGGCAATTTAAGAGGGTTTCTTAATTTGTCTTTAAGTAGAAAAGAATATGCAGATTATGCAGGAACCACAGAAGAGCAGGTGATTCGAATTTTTTCGACACTTAAAAAAGAAAAGTTAATTACAGCACAAGGGAAAAAAATAGGAATTACGAATGTTCAGAATTTAAAGAACGAAATTAGTGAGCATAATTATTTTTTAGATTTTTAGTGATTACTTCCCGAAAATTCAGCAGCGTACTCTTTTCAATCCTAATTTCCAATCCATTTCTGTGTTTCAAATATTGGAATAAGCCCTTCTTAAAATAGCGCTCGGCACAATGTCTTAAAAATTTATAATAGGACCTTAATTACCAAATTGGTCTTAGACCCAAACCTATCAAGTTTTTAAAACCTGATAGGTTTTTTTAGGGATAAAAGGAGTAAAAGAGTAACTACGTAGAAAGGGTACGTATATTTTTTATTTTTCATTTCATTGGTTATAAGCAAATTAGACTTGTAAGCTGTTTTATAGCAGATTTTAATATGTTTTAAAAAGAGGTTTTAACATGGTGTACCGCATACATTAAAAGTACATCTAGGTATATATTTGTCAAAAAATAAGTATTAATACGTACATCTTTAAAATTTACTAAAAATGAAAACTCTATTTAAAAAATCAATTTACATTTTACCTGTAGCAATGTTACTTTTTGCTTGTGGAGGTAAAGAAACTAAAAAGACTCCGATTGTTGAGACAACAATTGAGGAGGCAACAGCATCAAAAACAAAAATGTTAGCGATTGAAAAACCACAATTAACTTTTGGGTTTATTAAATTAACGGATATGGCACCTTTAGCAATTGCGAAAGAAAAAGGTTTCTTTGAAGAAGAAGGCTTATTTGTTTCTGTAGAAGCACAATCTAACTGGAAAAATGTATTGGATAGAGTTATTGATGGGCAATTAGACGGCTCCCATATGTTGGCAGGTCAACCCATCGCTGCAGGTGCAGGTTTTGGTCGTCAAGCAAAATTAGTAACTGCTTTTTCTATGGATTTAAACGGAAATGCAATTACAGTTTCTAATGATGTTTGGTCTAAAATGAAGCCAAATGTACCGAAAGATAAAGACGGTAAACCGGTGCATCCCATTACAGCAGACGCTTTAAAGCCCGTAATTACTCAATATAAAAACTCGGGTAAAGCATTTAAAATGGGGATGGTTTTTCCGGTATCCACACACAATTATGAAATTAGATATTGGTTAGCAGCAGCAGGGATTCATCCAGGAATGTATACCAAAGAAAATGTACAAGGTCAAATAGATGCTGAGGTTTTATTATCTGTAACACCTCCACCACAAATGCCAGCCACTTTAGAAGCGGGTACTATTTTTGGATACTGTGTGGGTGAGCCTTGGAATCAACAAGCAGTGTTTAAAGGAATTGGAGTTCCTGTAGTAACCAATTATGATATCTGGAAAAACAATCCAGAGAAAGTATTTGTAATGACGCAAAAATTTGTGGATGAAAATCCAAACACAGCAATTGCAGTGACCAAAGCATTAATCAGAGCAGGAAAATGGTTAGACCAACCCGAAAACAGAACAGAAGCGGTAAAAATCTTATCCATGTCTCAATATGTTGGTGCACCAGAAGCTGTTTTAGCAAATTCTATGACAGGTACTTTTGAGTTTGAAAAAGGAGACAAACGAGACATGCCAGATTTTAATGTCTTTTATAAATACAATGCAACATATCCTTTTTATTCTGATGGAATTTGGTTTTTAACTCAAATGAGAAGATGGGGACAAATTCCTGACGCAAAATCAGCAGCCTGGTATGCAAACACAATTAAAGAAATTTACAGACCAGATATTTGGAAAAAAGCAGCCGCTCTTTTAGTTGAAGAAGGAAACATTCCTGCAAAAGACATTCCAACAACAGATGGTTATAAGCCAGCTACAGCAGATTTTATTGATGGTACAAAATTCGATGCAAAAGATCCTTTAGGCTACATCAATAGCTTTTCAATTGGAAATAAGGATAAAAAATAAGGATAAAAGAAATGATCAAACGAGCAAAGCAAATAGGATTCTTTAAGTAAAAGAGGCATCGAAAATTGTTTGAGATCATAAAAAAAAAGTAAATAAAAAGAGATGAAAGCAAGTATAACATTAGGGAAAGTCACTAATTTTTTAGGATTAGGATTCTTTTCTACCTTAAAAAACCTTTTTACGGGTAAGTTAGAAAAAGAAGATTTTAAAGTCCTTTTACGTAAGACAATAGTGCCACTTGCTTCCATTGTTTTGTTCATTGGTTTGTGGCATTTAGGTGCCAAATCTTTGTACAATATAGAGGCCAAATTTAAAATTGAAAAAGCGCTAAAAGATCAAGGTCAAACTGCTGCAGATGCTTTAAAAGCATGTATTGCTTCTGGTGAATCTACTTGTCAACCAAACACGTTGCCGTCTCCTGCTCAGGTTTGGGAATCGTACAAATCGTTGTTAAGAGATCATCATATTATTAGTGCAGACAAAGCCGCTTTTATTGAAAAAACAGCGGTTTTAAATGCCAAAAGAATTGCAGCAGGAAAAGCGGCAATTACCTATACGGGTAGGCCCTCTTTTGTAGATCAAATTTTTAGAAGTTTACAAACTGTATTTGCAGGTTTTTTATTGGCATTATTAATTGCAGTTCCTCTTGGAATTTTCATTGGACTGAGTCCAACTTTAAAAAGTGCTTTTAATTGGTTCATTCAAATTTTTAAACCAGTATCACCCGTAGTTTGGTATTTATTAGTTTTTATGATTGTAAAAACGTTGTTAATAGATTCTAATGAAGATAGTTCATTTACCATTTCTTTTATAAGTGTTGGTTTTTGTTCTATGTGGGCAACTTTGGTAAATACTGCCATGGGTGTTTCAACGGTAGATAAAGATTATATAAATGTTGCAAAAGTTTTGAAATTAGGTACTTTTCAAAAGATATTTAAAGTTGTTTTACCATCCTCTTTACCTCTAATTTTTACGGGATTAAAGATTACATTATCGGTAGCTTGGATGGTTTTAATTGCGATTGAACTTTTGGCCCAGAGTCCTGGTTTAGGATTGTTTGTTTGGGAAGAATTTCAGAATGGTGCAAATGATTCGAATGCAAAAATTATTGTGGCCATGTTTGTTATTGGAATTATAGGATTCTTATTAGACAGATTGATGTTAACGATTCAAAATTGGGTCTCTTTTGATAAAACAGATGCGATATAAAGAGCTGTAGATTCGTTTAAAACAAAATCAGAGAAGCATCAGACAATCACATAAACAGAGAAAAGAATAAATATTTTAAGGATGGCATATTTAGAACTAAATAATATTTGTAAAACCTATGGACAAGGAGCCAACGAAATGGAGGTTTTATCGAATATCAACTTGAAAATAGAGGAAGGAGAATTTGTTGCTATTGTTGGTTTTACGGGAAGTGGAAAAACAACTTTAGTGAACTTAATTAATGGTTTGTTAGCACCAACAAGCGGAGCCGTTTTATTTAAAGGAGCGCCCGTGGTTGACACAAGTCATGAGCGTGGAGTCATCTTTCAAAATTATTCATTATTGCCTTGGTTGACTGTAGAACAGAATGTGCTTATGGCTGTGAAGGAAGCTTTTCCAGAGAAAAATAAAAAGGAATTAAAGACAATCGTTGCAGACTATGTAGAAATGGTGAGTTTAACCCCAGCGATGCACAAAAGACCTAAAGAATTATCTGGAGGAATGCGTCAAAGAGTTGCAGTAGCAAGAGCTTTGGCAATGAAACCAGAAATGATCATTATGGATGAACCTTTGGGAGCTTTAGATGCTTTAACTCGTGGAAATTTACAAGATGAAATCTTAAATATTTGGGGAAAAGACAAAAGAACCGCTTTGTTGATTACCAATGATGTTGATGAAGGAATTTATATGGCAGATAGAATTATTCCTTTAAGGCCAGGACCTAATGCAACTTTAGGCCCAGAGTTTAAAATTGATTTGGAGCGTCCAAGAGACAAAACAGCAATGAACGATAATGCGAATTTTAAGAAAACAAGAAACGCCATTATTGAGTATTTGATGGATATCGGAAACGAGCGAAAAACGGAAGCTAAAGAAGCGTATATATTGCCAGATTTAGTTCCAAAAGATTTTGTTAATCAGTTTAAATTTGGAAACTAATGCGTACTATAATAGAACAAAAAATACCTAAAATTATTACAAAAAGCACTCCTTTTCCTTCGAACGAAGTCATGCTAGATTTAAAAAATCTTAAAAAAGTGTATCCTACTCCAAAAGGGGATTATGTGGTTTTAGAGGATTTAAACCTTCAGATAAAAAAAGAAGAATTTGTAACGATTATTGGACATTCAGGCTGTGGTAAAACAACGATGCTTTCGATGATTGCAGGATTAAATCCAATTTCTGGAGGGAACATTTCTGTACTAGGAAAACACATACGAGGTCCAGGACCCGACAGAGGTGTTATTTTTCAATCCCCAAGTTTAATGCCTTGGATGACCTCCTTACAAAATGTATTGTTAGGAGTAAATCAAGTTTTTCCTGATGCAACAAAATCACAAAGAAATGCGATTGCAAAATACTATTTGCAAAAGGTAGGTTTGGAAGATTCTTTTCATAAAAAAGCAAGTGAATTATCACAAGGAATGCAACAAAGAGTTGGTATTGCAAGAGCATTTGCCATAAAACCAAAGGTGTTATTGTTAGATGAACCTTTTGGGATGTTAGATTCTTTAACAAGAGGAGAACTCCAAGATATCTTAATTGAAATATGGAATAAAGAAAAAATTACTGCAGTGATGATTACACACGATGTGGATGAAGCTATTTTTTTAGCAGACAGAGTGGTTATGATGACCAGTGGGCCCAAGGCAAAAATTGGAGATATTTTAGACATTAATTTTGAAAGACCAAGAACCCGAAAATCGGTGTTAGAGCACGACGATTATTACACGTATAGAAAACATTTAATAGACTTTTTAGAACATTAACCATAAACAACAACACACAATTTAAATTAAAAACAAAGAACAATGAAAAAACAACACCTAATTTTAGCCCTAGTGCTAGCAAGTTTTCAATTTGCAAATGCACAATTTACTTTAGACGGAGAATTTAGAACAAGATCCGAATACCGTCATGGATTTGGAAATTTAATTTCAGACGGCGCAGACGCTGGTTTTGGAATTTCAACAAGAGCAAGATTAAAAGCAGGTTTTAAAACCGAGGCTTACAAGGTATTCATCAGTTTACAAGATGTTTTGGTTTGGGGAGAGAACAGACAAATTTTACCTTATGATGAAAACAATTCTTTTGCCGTTTTTCAGGCTTGGGCAGAATTACAATTAGGTTCTGGTTGGTCTACAAAAATTGGACGTCAAGTACTTTCTTATGATGACCAGAGAATCTTAGGAGGATTGGATTGGGCACAACAAGGACGTAATCATGATGCCGCTTTGATCAAATACAAAAAAAATAAGTTTGCTTTAGATCTTGCATTGGCATATAACCAAGATTATTCCCATCCAACAGGTTTTATTTCTTCTGGAACGGCTTATAACACCAAAGGATTTTTCTCATACAAAACAATGCAAATGTTGCATGCGAAGCAAAAATGGGAAAAATTATCCGGTAGTTTATTGTTGATGAATAATGGATTTCAAGAATTTGACCTTGCTGGTGATGCAGATGGTATCAGTAATTTACAAACCATTGGAACCCATTTAAACTATAAGAGTGGAAGTTTTGGACTTGCTGCAAATGCTTATTTACAGACAGGAAAACGCCAGGGAGATGTCGCTGTAAAAGGCGCTTCTTTGTTCAGCCTAGATGCAACGTATAAAGTAGCACCCAAAGTAGGATTAGGTATCGGAATTGAGACTATTAGTGGTAAAAAAGAGGACAGTGCTGCCTTTTTTCCATTGTATGGTACAAACCATAAATTTAATGGTTTTATGGATTATTTTTATGTGGGTAATCATGCAAATTCTATTGGATTGGTTGATCTTCATTTAAGTGCAAAATTTACCATAGATAAAACGTCAAGTTTAATGATCAAAGCATTAAATTTTAGAGGAGCAGAAGCATTACCAAGCGGAGAAAAATCTTTAGGAACTGAGATTGATTTGGTTTTTAAGAAGAAGTTTAAAGGATATGCTTTGGTTCTTGGATACTCTCAAATGTTTGCAAGCGATGGTCTGTATGAACTAAAAGGGACAACAAAAGCATTGGCGTCAGGAACTCAGAATTGGGCATGGGCAATGTTAGTCATTAAGCCTAAATTTTTAAGCGGTTCAAAATAAAAAAAGCAACCACACTACGATTAGCAGTATCGTGAGTTTTAGTGTTAATAATCGATACTTGCTAATATTCTAAATCCCTCTTTTTGAGGGATTTTTTTGTATTCCAAATAAGCGACGAACTTGAAAACAACCTTTTACAGTTTGTCTCATTTTTTTTAAAAAACAAACAGAAAACAAAACTTTTGTTTGAGCTTTTAAATAGATATTTTTAAAAATGTATTATATATAGTTTATTTTGATCAATATCATTTGTTCCAGGTAATATTTTTTGATCTAAATTATCAGTTCCTGTTACCGCAAAGTCATCGTCATTTAATATACCAATAGTGGTTTCATTAATTAGCCAAATACCTTCCATTTTTTCGTGAGGATAGCTACCTAAAGTACTTATGACATCTATTACCAAATTTTTACTTACAGGAATAATATTTGCAGCTGTTAATTCTTCCCATGTGTTCTGTTCAATGGTTTTTTCATTGATAAGAATACCATCTAATGATTCAAAACTATCTCCAGATATATCTGTTGCATCAGAGATGTCAATTTTATAGATAAATTTTTGCGCACTAGAATCTGTACCTTGAAAAAGTCCATCTCTTTCAATTACTAAAAATTCTGTATTACTTAAGGCAGTAATCTCTGAGTTAGAATTTTTTGCTTTGTCTTGTTTGTATAAAAACTGTTTTGTAGCTGCTGTAGCTAAGTTAAAAGTTACAATTCGAGTGATGGTAAAATCAGATACATCATTTTTAGAAGGATTATATAATGTCGATTGCATAATGCCCACCAAGGTTGTTTCATCTGGTGTAATTGCTAAGCCTTCCATACCTCTATTTGCCCAACGACGCTCAAAAACAGCAGGTATTTTTCTATTTCCTGTGTCTACTTTTACAGGACTTATACGTTCTATCTCGTTTCCATTAGCATCAAAATGGACTATATGTGGTCCATATTCATCTGAAACCCAAAAAGTACCATCGTTTAAGGCAACTAACCCTTCACTATCTAGTCCATACCTGTCATTTTCTAAAACATTATAACCTAAATCGTAAGGAATTTCTCCTGTAGCACCATAACCAGTAGGATTTGGTAATCCGCTAATAGGGTTACCAGACGGGTCTTTTAGTAATATGTCGTCTATTTTTTTAATAGTTTTGTCTTCTAGTAATTTAAAATGACCAATTCTTGGAGTATAATCTGGAGTTGGAAAAATTTTGCCATCAGTGGTTTTTAAATTAGCACCTCTATCTGTCAAAGCATAAAATTCACCATCATTTATTGGATGTGCGGTTGCCGCAGAGCCATAACCACCGTTACGAATCTCAATATCATTTTTAGTTTTTAATACTGTATAAGGTATTTTTAAACCTGTATTTCCAATATCAGGAAGTTCCCAATTGACTGTGTCTGTGACTGGAGAATCACTATTGCAAGCAATAAAAATGAATACAATGGTCATTAGTAAAAGAATTGTTCTAAATTTTTTTTTCATTTCATTATTAGTTTTGTGAATTGTAAATATATAATTGAATCATTATATGAATGTTCTATTTCTATTAACTTATAGTTAAGGGTAAGTTAGTTTTTTAATGAATTTTTTTTTTTATAAATTAATATAATATTAATAGAAAAGTAATTTACTCCTTCAATTTTAGAGAGCTATGGGGGACTCCAGAAACCTATAGAAATGATGGTATTTGGGGTGAAAAAAGAAAAGCAATATTATTTCCTGTTTTTCCGAACCAGTCATTTATGAATTTACCTGTCCATAGTCAATGGCATCCCCAAAACAAAGACTATAAGATAATTAAAGTAGATGTTAATCTTTATCATCTTAAGATGATTGACAAAGAAAATAGAGAAGACAGAAAAAACCTTTATAACAAGCTAGACCCTAATAAAGAAATTCAATCTATAGGATATGATTATTTGACTGATGAAAATGATATTGAACTTGTTAATATTCCTAATGATAAAAAATATTTCCCAGTTTTAGATGGGGAAATTAAAATTAGACAAATTAAAACCGATGTAAAATAACATGAATTTTCAAAATACCATTTGCTAAAAAAGTATAAATATAACAAAGGCGAAGAGCTTAAATCAAAGATAGTTTTTTTTGTAAAAGAAATTTACAAGCTGATATAACAGCTTAATAATACCTCCAGCTCCGCAAAGTCTCCCGACTTTGAGGCACATAAAATAAGTAATAAAAAAGATAAAAATTGAAAGAAGGTTACATTATACGAGGTCAAGAAAAAACACATTTTATTACAGCTACAGTAGTAGATTAGATAGATGTATTTACAGGGAAGTCTTATAAAGATGTAGTTTTAGAAAGTTTGGCATATTGCATAAAGAAAAAGGAATAAACAAAAAAGAAGTTGATTTATTAAAAACTATTTACGATCACTTCTTTAGTGAAAACTAATCCTAAAAAATCTATTTGACTATATTTTCAATCTCATTTAATGAGATAAAAAGCACCATAAATTTTATATTTGGTGCTTTTAATGTATTTTTGGTACATATTAAAATAACGTGAGACAATATGCACCCTATTAAAAAATTAGAAAAACTACCTCCAAAACGAGAAGAAGTAGAAACGCTTGATATTTTACGTCAACTAATTAAATCGTCAACAGCTTTAGGGGAATTAAAAGGAATTGCTAAGACAATACCTAATCAAGCAATGCTGATAAATGCAGTAGTATTGCAAGAAGCTAAAGACAGTTCTGAAATTGAAAATATTATAACTACACAAGATGAATTATATAAAGCTCTTTCTACTTCGACAAATCAACCTTCACAAATTAAAGAAGTAATCAATTACAGAAAAGCAATACTTCTAGGAGCTGACATAATTAGCAATCAAGGTTTCTTAAGGCAAAAAGACATTGTTCAATTGCAAAAAACGATTATTGAAAATAATGCTGGAATTCGTAATATGGCAGGAACTGTTTTAAAAAATGATAAAACAGGAGAAATAGTTTATACACCTCCACAAGAAGAAAAAGAAATACTAGATTTACTTTCAAACTTCCTTGACCATTTTAATATGGTAGACAAAGATATCTCTCCTTTAATCAATCTAGCCATCTTACATTATCAATTTGAAAGCATTCATCCATTTTATGATGGAAACGGAAGGACTGGAAGAATATTAAATATTCTTTACTTAATCATAAACAGACTATTAGATATTCCTATCCTCTACCTAAGTTCATACATCAATGATAATAAATCTGAATATTACAAACTATTAAACAAAGTCAACAAGAATGATGAATGGGAAAACTGGATTATATATATGCTTAAGGCAGTAGAAGTAACTTCTAATAAAACAGTGGAAAAAGTTGATTCAATTAAGAATTTACTTGAAAAAACTATTCTTGTCGCTCAAGAAAAAGCAACTAAAGTTTATCGCAAAGAATTAATTGAGTTACTCTTTGAGCATCCTTATTCCAGAATAGAATATGTAGTCGAAAGACTTGGAGTTGAAAGAAAAGCAGCATCAAGATACTTAAAACAATTAGAAGATATTGGAATATTAGAATCTCAAAAAATTGGACGAGAAACGATATATATAAACACTGAATTAATAGAAATATTAAAAAGAAACTAAGCCCAACAAAGGCAACCGTTGCACAACCCCTCTAAAAAAAATAAAAAGGCTTCCTTCTTAAGCCAACGTGTGGGATGCCCTATTAAAAAATAGAGTGTACTGTATTGTTTTTTGGAAGGACTTACAGAGGCTCCAAAGTGCTTTGTGAGAGCACTATTTCAGAAAAAATAAAACACCTAATAGCGCGAGCATCCCGTTCGTGACAGTGTGAGTAAAAAACATAGTAAGTATTTAGTTTTTTTATGCCCAAATGCCATTATTTTTAAAAAAAAACACTCTAATTTCTTATCCTTTTTTTCCATTCACCGACAGAAAACGCGCTTTCAACGAATAATTTCCTTTTGTAAGAAAATAAGTAAGACCTTTAAGTTTCTCTTTCTTGAAAAAGTTTCGAAAAAAAAAGAAAATGAATCGTGTTGCTATGGGCAAAAAAGTAGCAATAGGGTTATACAGTTGTTAGCATTAATTAAACACGATAAAAATTGAACTTTAAAAAAGAAATTGATATATCTAAAATATCGTACGAAGATGAATGGAATTACACTTCTGAATTTTATCACAAAAAAGGATATTATGATATTTTGTCTAATAGATTTGAAAATGGACTTCGTATTTTAGAAATAGGTTGTGGAGCCGGTTATTCTGCAATTAGTCTATCAAAAAAAGCAGAAAAATTAATCTCAATTGACGAAAATAGTTATTGTATTAATTCTACTTTTAAAAGGCTTAATAAACTAAAAATAGATGCATCTAAAAATATTAGAGGTGAAATTATAGCTGATAACTACTCATCTTCTTATATAATGGATTACGTGAATAATTTCGACAATAAAATTCATAAAGTCAACTGTATAAAAGGAGATGTTTTATTAGATAATCAATTGTTAGAATTTTTAAAATCTGAAAAGAAATTTGATTTGATAACTTGCTGGATGATTGGTGCTCATGGATTAATTTTAAATCATGAAGAACAGTTAAAAAAGGGAAGAACAGCAATAAATCGACAACCACAAATGGTTCAAGATTATAAGTTTGATGTTTTGGCTGAAGTTGCTAAACAAGCAGTACAATTGTTAACAAAAGAAGGAACATTAAATATTGTTGAAAGATTAAATTTAGAGAACGCAAAACAATTTACTGAAGATGAAATCCTTAATAATTTTGCTTCGAAAATTGAGCCTTATGGATTAAATCTACAAAACACTAATCAACTACTTGAAATAGAAACGAGGAGTAAAATGGAAATGGTTTCGCCAAACGGAACTGATAAAGTCAATATGATAGGATTATTGACAATGGATTTCAAGAAAACTATTTCTAACAGGGTATAAAAAACATAGGGCGTTTATAGTAAAAAAGATAAAAGCAAAATATTTATATTTAGCTAAGTAATAAACCGAAACGAAAGTGCTTATCATCTGCCCTACGTTTCTTATACGTAACGTAACACATTATGAAAAAAACGCTGATATTATTAATAATAGTTTTGGCTTCAAATATAGTTGAGGCACAGTTTATAAAGGAAAAATCAATAAATGCTCAAATTGGCTTTGGACTTAGTGCTCCAAATAATAGTGTTGATGGAACTGTTGATGACGGTTTTTTTATACAAGGAGAATTAGTCCTGAAAGTCGCTTCTTGGATTGAGTTTAGACCTTATGCAGGTATTATTTTAACAAACTCAAAAGGAAAAGACTTAGAAGGGAATCTAACAGATGAAAAAGCCGTATCAAAAGCTTTTTTATTAGGTGGAAAAGCTAGAGTTCGAGCACCAATTCCTTGGGTAGCTCCATATCTTGAAATTGGAATAGGAACTTCAATCGGAAAGTTTGAAACATTGACAGTATTTGATAATATTGACAAAAGCGGAATTATTTATCACATTCCCTTTTCAATTGGACTGGAATTGGGCAAAAATAATAACGTTGATTTAGGATTTATTTATTATTTTCAACCATCCGTTGAACAGTTTGTTGGAGCATTTGCAGTTGGAATAACATTTCCGCTGAATTAACCTTTTACAACCCCGCGTAAAAAAATGCGGATTTTAGACTGCACCTCAAAGGGTAGATAAATTTATAATTAATTTTAATCTCGATATTCAATTGGGTTTTATTTCCTTCCAAAATCGGCAGGAATTTCTCCCCAAGCTTTAGTTTCCCATTTTAAAATTGGATTTTTAAAGGTATTTTCTTTTAGCCAGTTTTCGGCTCTTTGAATCATTTTTAATAAGTCTTTGTTAGCAGCATCAAAAGCAAGATTGGTTCTACATTGTTTTTTTTTGACCCAACTCATGGCGATTTTAGAATCAGAATAAATAGGAACGGTTTCTTTATTTTTACTTTTTAATAAGGCAATTCCGTGAACTAAAGCGAGGAATTCACCAATATTATTCGTTCCTTTTTTATAAGGACCTTTTCTAAAAATTTCTTTTTTATTATGGGTTAAAACCCCTCTGTATTCCATTTTACCGGGATTTCCGGAACAGGCAGCATCTACAGAAATACTTTCTAAATTTGGCCTACCATAGGCTGCTTTCTCAGCAAGAGAGAGTGTCGGTTTCTTGGTATTCTTTCCTTTATAATCTTCATATCTTTTCGTGGCTGCAGTTTCAGCCTCGTTGATGTCAGCAAAAGATTTATATTGAGCACCTTCAAAACCCTCTATTTGTGCTTTACAGACTTTCCAAGAAGTAAAAACCCCTTTTTTATGACCATTCCAAACAACATAAAACTTTTTTTTAGGCATTTTCTTTTAAAATTATAGTTTCAATGACGTTAGGAAAATGTTTTTGTTCTAAAAGGTGAATTTTTTGCGCAATGCTTTCAGGAGAATCTTGATGATCCAATGCCGTTTTTGCCTGAAAAATAATCGCCCCTTCGTCATAATTGGCATTTACGAAGTGAATTGTGATTCCAGTTACTGTTTCGTTATTTTCTTTTACCGCCCTATGAACGTTCATTCCATACATTCCTTTTCCGCCATATTTTGGCAACAAAGCAGGATGAATATTGATGATCTTATTCGGAAAATTATCAATAATAGACTGTGGAATCTTCCATAAAAAGCCCGCAAGGATAATGAAATCTGCCTCTTTTTTTAAGAGATTCAAGACGTTGTCTGATGTAGAAAAATCACTTCTTTTGAAGTGTAAACATTTGACGTCTAGTTTTTTGCATCGGTCAAAAACCTTGGCATTTTCAGTATTACACAACACGGTAGTCACCCTTGCAATTTTTGTGTTTTTAAAAAACTGAATAATATTTTCTGCGTTCGAACCAGAACCAGATGCAAAAATAACAATACGCTTCATATCTATGTTTCTAAGGTACAAAAAAAGGAATAATTATTAACAAACTGATTATTTTACGGAAAGATTAAATAATTTTCTTTACATTTAATAATCATTTTTAGGGCAAATATTAGTTATAATTAATAAGATTTGTATTTTTGCCCAGATTTAAAATTTAAAATTAAAAAATTATGTCAGACATTGCATCAAGAGTAAAAGCGATTATCGTAGACAAATTAGGCGTTGACGATAACGAAGTAACAACAGAAGCGAGCTTCACAAATGATTTAGGAGCAGATTCTTTAGATACTGTTGAGTTAATTATGGAGTTCGAAAAAGAATTTGATATTCAAATTCCAGATGACCAAGCGGAAAATATTGGAACTGTAGGTCAAGCTGTAAGTTATATCGAAGAAGCAAAAAAGTAACATTTATATGCAATTAAAACGAGTTGTAGTCACTGGACTTGGCGCATTAACGCCCATAGGTAATAATATTGAAGAATATTGGACGGCTTTAGTTAACGGAGTTAGCGGAGCAGCACCTATCACACACTTTGATGCTGCCAAGTTCAAAACTCGTTTTGCATGTGAATTAAAAGATTTCAACGTAAACGACTTTATCAATAGAAAGGACGCACGTAAAATGGATAAATTTACACAATATGCTATGGTTGCTTCAGATGAAGCCATTGCAGATTCAAGTTTAGACATGGAAGAAATCGACAAATTACGCGTTGGTGTAATTTGGGGAGCAGGAATTGGAGGCTTAGAAACGTTTCAAAACGAAGCTATAAATTTTGGAGCAGGAGATGGCACACCAAGATTTAATCCATTCTTTATCCCAAAAATGATTGCAGACATTGCTCCAGGAAACATTTCTATAAAGAATGGATTTATGGGGCCAAATTATACAACAGTTTCTGCATGTGCGTCTTCAGCAAACGCAATGATAGATGCATTAAATTATATTCGTTTAGGAACTTGTGATGTAATTGTAACTGGTGGCTCAGAGGCAGCAGTTGTGATCTCAGGTGTTGGTGGTTTTAACGCTATGCACGCCTTATCAACAAGAAATGAAACTCCAGAAACGGCCTCCAGACCTTTTGATTCAGAACGCGATGGTTTTGTTTTAGGCGAAGGAGCAGGAGCAATTGTTTTGGAAGAATATGAACATGCCAAGGCAAGAGGAGCAAAAATTTATGCGGAGGTTATTGGAGGAGGAATGTCTTCTGATGCCTATCACATGACAGCACCTCATCCTGAAGGAATAGGTGTGATTGCTGTAATGAAAAATTGCCTTGAAAACTCAGGGATCAAACCAGAAGATGTAGACCATATTAATACACATGGAACTTCTACACCTTTAGGAGATGTTGCAGAGTTAAAAGCAATTTCTAATGTTTTTGGCGAACATGCTAAGAACATTAATATCAATTCTACAAAATCGATGACAGGTCATTTGTTAGGCGCTGCCGGAGCAATAGAATCTATTGCTGCAATTTTAGCGATGAAACATGGCATTGTTCCTCCAACAATCAATCATATGAATGTAGATGAAAATATTAATCCAGATTTAAACTTAACCTTAAATAAAGCTCAAAAGCGCGATATTAAAGTAGCGATGAGTAATACGTTTGGTTTTGGTGGTCATAATGCATGTGTTGCTTTCAGAAAATTAGATGAATAATACACTATGAGTTTTATTCGTAAAATAATTTCTTCTCACTCAAAAGAGGATGTACAATTATATAACGAATTAAAAATACTTCTTAATTTTTCACCTCGAAAAATAAATAAATACAAAAAAGCATTTACACACAGATCTGTGCAGATGCTAGATAGAAAAGGAATTCCAATCAACTATGAACGCTTAGAATTTTTAGGAGATTCTATATTGGGATCTATTATTGCAGCTTATTTGTATAAAAAAGTTCCTGAAGGATCAGAAGGCTACCTCACTCAAATGCGCTCTAAAATTGTGAGTAGAGAGCACTTAAATGAATTAGGAAAAGATTTAAATTTAATCCGTTTTGTAAAAAGTAATGTAGATCAAGCAAATGTTGGCGATAATATTCATGGTAATATTTTTGAAGCCTTAATAGGAGCTATTTATTTAGATAAAGGACACAATGCTTGTCAGAAGTTTATTTATAATAATGTGATTGTTCCTTATGTAGATATAGAAAAATTAGAAGGAAAAATTACAAGCTACAAAGGGCTAATTATAGAATGGTGTCAAAAGCAAAAGAAAAAATATATTTTTGATTCTTATGAAGATTCTGGCAATGAAACGATTAAGCATTTCAGTGTGAAAATCAGTATTGATGGAAAACAAATCGCGAAAGGACGCGCAACTTCAAAGAAAAAAGCAGAAGAGCAAGCATCTAAAAGAGTTTATTTTACTTTTCAAAAACAAATTGATAGCGTCTAAATCACGATAACGTTTTCGTTAAATTTAACCGTAAAACCCATAAACAATTAGTAATTTAGCCCTTCTGTAAAACCCTTCTGTAAAAACGAGTATTAGCTATAATTTATGCAGGTACATGCTTTAGAAATGAACGATTTTTTCGAAGAAGAATATTCTTTAATAGGAATTCATTCTACATTAGAAGATTTCAAGTTAGCATACTTATTAAACAAAAACCTTAACACAAGGTTTTATAAAGCAAAAGAAGATTTAGAATTTGTAAGAGAAAAAAAGAAAGCATCTTTTTCTATTTATAACTATGAAAATATAAAATATGATTTCGATTGGTTTTTAATAGCCAATAGCTATAGAAGAGAAAATCAAACGGTTTCTAATGAATTATTACTCACATCAGAAACAAAAACATATTTAATTCCAGAAAAGAAAAAAATAGATTTTTTTCTAAAAATTTGTGGAGAATCGGAGTATGAGTTTATTTTGAAAACAATAAAAAAAATAACAAGTATTGAGAATGTGATAACTGCATATTCAATTGATAAAAACACCTTAAAGTCCAAAGACTTTTTAATATTTTAAACATGAGCGATTACAAAAAGACTAAAATAGTTGCAACCCTAGGGCCAGCAACAGACAGTAAAGAAACCTTAACAGAATTAGCAAAAGAAGGAGTAAATGTCTTCAGAATTAATTTTTCTCATGCAGATTACGACAATGTAAAAAAGACCGTAAAAACCATTAGAGAAATCAACGAAGAAAACGGCTACAACGTTGCTATTTTAGCAGATTTACAAGGTCCGAAATTACGTGTTGGGGTAATGGAAGAAGATGTAGTCTTAAATGACGGAGACCTATTTACCTTTACAACCGAACAATGTATCGGTAACAAAGAAAGAGCCTTTATGACCTACAAACGTTTTCCAAAAGACGTAAAAGTTGGTGAAAACATTATGGTCGATGATGGTAAATTATTGTTTGAAGTAGTCTCTACAGATTTAGACAAATCTGTTGTTGTAAAAACAATTGTTGGGGGACCATTAAAATCTAAAAAAGGAGTAAACTTACCAAATACCGCTATTTCTTTACCGGCTTTAACAGAAAAAGATAAAGAAGACGCTATTTTTGCATTGGGTTTAAATGTAGACTGGATGGCACTTTCTTTTGTGAGAACACCAGAAGATTTAAAAATGTTACGTGATTTAATTGATGAGCATTCTGATTATAGAGTTCCTGTAATTGCAAAAATTGAAAAGCCAGAAGCAGTTGCAAACATGGACGCATTAATTCCTTATTGTGATGGATTAATGGTTGCTCGTGGAGATTTAGGAGTAGAAATACCAATGCAAGATGTTCCATTAATTCAGAAAAAATTAGTAAGACGTGCAAAAGAAGCAAGAATTCCTGTAATTATTGCAACTCAAATGATGGAAACAATGATTGATAATTCTGTACCAACAAGAGCAGAAGTAAATGATGTTGCAAATTCTATTATGGATGGTGCAGATGCAGTAATGCTTTCTGGAGAAACCTCTGTAGGAAAACACCCCGTTAGAGTTATTCAAAAAATGGCAGAAATTATCCGAGCAGTTGAAAACTCGAAGATGATTAAAGTGCCTCACGATGCACCTCATATTAGAACAGATCGATTTATAACAAAATCACTTTGTCATCATGCCGCATTAATGGCAAATGATACAGATGCATCTGCAATTTCTACTTTAACAAATAGTGGTTATACTGCGTTTCAAATTTCAGCATGGAGACCACAAGCTAAAATATTAGCATTTTCATCAGAAAGAAGAATCTTAGGAAAACTAAATTTACTTTGGGGTGTCAAAGCTTTTTATTACGATAAAAACCTAAGTACAGATGATACTGTTGTAGATATTAACAAAATATCTAAAGAAAAAGGATTTGTAAAAGAAGGAGATTTAATGATTAATTTAACTTCTATGCCTGTAGAAGCAAAAGGAATGGTTAATACTTTAAGAGTCTCTCCCATAGAATAAACAAAAGTTATTCAATATTTTAAACGAAGCCAGTGAATTTATTCACTGGCTTTTTTGGTCGTGAGTAAATTTACGAACTGATGTCTATGAACAACTTCTCTATTGAGGACACCAATTTGATACTTTCATGTCGTATTATAAATTTTAAGTATAGATATTGACAAAGGCTCTTTTCATTGGTTGCGCCGTCTTAAAATAGCTTAAATTAACCATACATTTTAAATTGAAAAAAAGTAAATTTGCACTTTTACAACAACACGCAAACATAACAATACAATGATTCATTTCTTTGGAAACGCAAATAGTAAGGTATTCGCTGTTCAAACTACAAAAGAATTAACTGCAAAGACAGTTTCTAAATTAACTTGGTTATTTGCAAATCAACCAAAAATAGCGGCATCTTTTCTTGACGCTTCTTTTATTGGACCTCGTGCCGCAATGATTACTCCTTGGAGTACAAATGCTGTTGAAATTACCCAAAATATGGGTATTTCTGACATTATTAGAATTGAGGAATTCAGAGCTATTTCTGAAGATTTTTCTGACTTTGACCCCATGATTTCTGAGAAATTTAAAGGGTTAGATCAAGATAGTTTTACTATTGAAATTCAACCAGAACCAATTTTAGAGATTGCTGATATTGCTGAATATAACGACCAAGAAGGATTGTCTTTAAGTGACGAAGAAGTTGGGTATTTAGAAAGTGTTGCTACTAAAGTTGGAAGAAAATTAACAGATTCTGAGGTTTTTGGTTTTAGCCAAGTAAATTCAGAGCACTGTCGACATAAAATATTTAATGGAACTTTTATTATTGACGGGGAAGAGCAACCTACTTCCTTGTTTAAAATGATAAAAGAAACAGCGAAACAATTTCCAAACGATATTGTTTCTGCATATAAAGATAATGTTGCGTTTATCAAAGGGCCAAAAGTGGTACAGTTTGCACCGAAAACAGCAGATAAACCCGATTTTTATCAAACAGAAGATTTTGATTCTGTAATTTCTATAAAAGCAGAAACACACAATTTTCCAACCACTGTAGAACCTTTTAATGGAGCCGCAACAGGTTCTGGAGGAGAAGTTAGAGACCGACTTGCCGGCGGAAAAGGTTCTTTACCTTTAGCAGGAACAGCGGTTTATATGACATCATATTCTCGTTTAGAAGAAAAAAGACCTTGGGAACAAAAGTTTGAAGCAAGAGATTGGTTGTATCAAACTCCAATGGATATTTTGGTTAAAGCATCTAACGGAGCTTCAGATTTTGGAAACAAATTTGGGCAACCTTTAATTACAGGTTCTGTGCTCACTTTTGAACACAATGAAAATTCATCGTCTAGTAGTTCAAAACCTAGAAAATTAGGCTACGATAAAGTCATCATGCAAGCTGGTGGAATTGGATACGGAAAAGCCGACCAAGCCATAAAAGACACTCCAAAAGAAGGAGATAAAATTGTGATTCTTGGTGGAGAAAACTATAGAATAGGAATGGGTGGTGCTGCAGTTTCTTCTGCAGATACTGGAGAGTTTGCCTCAGGAATTGAGTTAAATGCGGTACAACGTTCGAATCCAGAAATGCAAAAACGTGCTGCAAATGCAGTTCGTGGAATGGTAGAAAGTGAAGAGAATTTTATTGTATCTATTCACGATCATGGAGCTGGCGGACACTTGAATTGCTTGTCAGAATTAGTAGAAGATACTGGTGGGAAAATTGACTTAGATTCATTACCAGTAGGTGACCCTACTTTATCAGCCAAGGAAATTATTGGGAACGAATCCCAAGAAAGAATGGGGTTGGTAATTGCAGACAAACACCGAGATACTTTACAGAAAATTGCAGATCGTGAACGTTCTCCAATGTATACCGTTGGTACGGTTACAGGAGACGATAGATTTACTTTTGAATCTAAAACAAAAGGGGATAAGCCAATAGACTTCGCTTTAGAAGATATGTTTGGCTCTTCTCCTAAAACGGTTTTAAGAGATGCAACTATTGAGAGAAAATATAAAAATTCACGGTATAAAACCAAGAATTTAGAAATCTATTTAAAGCAAGTTTTACAACTTGAAGCGGTTGCTTGTAAAGATTGGTTGACAAACAAAGTAGACCGATGTGTCGGTGGTAAAGTAGCTAAACAACAATGTGTGGGGCCGCTACAAATCCCATTGAATAATGTGGGTGTAATGGCCTTAGATTATAACGGTAAAGAAGGAGTTGCAACAGCTATTGGACATGCTCCTATTGCTGCATTAATTCACCCAGAAGCGGGAAGTAGAAATGCAATTACTGAATCTTTGACAAACATTATTTGGGCACCTCTAAAGGATGGTTTAGACTCTATTTCATTATCAGCAAATTGGATGTGGCCGTGTAAAAATGAAGGAGAAGATGCCCGTTTATACAAAGCCGTAAAAGCGGTATCTCAATTTTCTATTGCTTTAGGAATCAATGTTCCAACTGGAAAAGATTCTTTGTCAATGAAGCAAAAATACAGCGATGGAGAAGTAATTTCTCCAGGAACCGTTATTATTTCTGCGGCAGGAAATTGTAATGAAATAAGCAAAGTTGTTGAACCTCTTTTACACCTTGACGGAGGAAACATCTATTATATAAATATATCCCAAGATGCATATAAATTAGGAGGAAGTTCATTTAACCAATCCTTAAATGCAATTGGAAATGAAGCGCCTGACGTTAAAAATGCAGCGTTTGTAAAAAACACATTTAATACCCTTCAAGAATTAATTAAAGGAGATAAAATCAAAGCAGGACATGATGTTGCTTCTGGTGGATTAATTACAACGTTGTTAGAAATGTGTTTTGCAACAACAAATCTAGGTGCAGATTTTGACATTTCTTCACTTCATGAAGAAGATTCTATCAAAGTACTATTTGCCGAAAATTCAGGAATTGTTTTTCAAGCAGATGCTTCTGTTGAAGCCATTTTATCAGAAAATAATGTTGAATTTTTCAATATCGGAACGCCCAATAATTCAGGAACAGTAAATATTAAAAATAAGGAAGAAAACTTCTCTCTTGATGTAGCCGAAATGAGAGACGTTTGGTACAAAACCTCATTCCTATTAGATCAAAAACAAACAGCGAATAATCTAGCGCAAGATCGTTTTGATAATTATAAAAAGCAGCCTTTAACCTATAAATTTCCTAAGAACTTTACCGGAAAACTACCTGTTATTTCGAAGGTGGTTAAACAATCTCGTCCAAAAGCAGCAATTATCAGAGAAAAAGGTTCAAATTCTGAGCGTGAAATGGCAAATGCAATGTATTTAGCGGGTTTTGATGTAAAAGATGTACACATGACCGATTTAATTTCTGGTCGTGAAACTTTAGAAGATATTCAGTTTATTGGCGCTGTTGGTGGATTTTCAAACAGTGATGTATTAGGTTCTGCAAAAGGTTGGGCAGGAGCATTTAAATACAATGCAAAAGCCAAGAAATCATTAAAAGACTTCTTTAAAAGAGAAGATACCTTGTCTGTTGGTATCTGTAACGGTGCACAATTATGGATGGAATTAGAGCTTATTAATCCAAAACATAAAGTACATGGTAAATTGGGTCATAATGATTCTAAAAAACACGAAAGTTCTTTTACCTCTGTAAAAATTCAAGAAAATAATTCAGTAATGTTATCCAGTTTAGCAGGAACAGAATTAGGGGTTTGGATTTCTCACGGAGAAGGTAAATTTAATTTACCAGAAGCGGAAGAGAACTATCATATTGTTGCAAAATACGGGCATGAAGGGTATCCTAATAATCCGAATGGTTCAGACTTCAATACGGCTATGATGTGCGATCAAACAGGACGTCACTTAGTAACGATGCCACACATAGAACGTTCTACTTTTCAATGGAACTGGGCCAACTATCCTGCAGGAAGAAAAGACGAAGTTTCTCCTTGGTTAGAAGCTTTTGTAAACGCAAAACAGTGGATCGTAAATAAATAAGTACACATATATTTTAATAAAAACAGCTTTCAGAGAACTCTGAAAGCTGTTTTTATTTGTTTAAGTGTTTATTAATCGCTCTTTTTTTCTGCGTTAAAATTAAAATTTCACAGAATAAGGTTGGAAGTATTTAAGCCAACCACAAAGCAATAAGAATAGAAAAGTACCATCATACAAAAATTAAAATCTTACTTAAAGTTGAAATAATAGGTCAAACAATTTAATTTATCTTAATAAGGGGCTCCGCTTGTAATAAGGATTTGTCAAATCAATGAAATTTACCTAATTTGCCTACTTCAAATGAATATATATGGCAACTGAAGTTACAAGATTATTTGATTTCCCTTATTACCAATTAGAAACCTATGATTTAAAAGATGCATTTACCTCGAAAGCAAGCGGTAAATGGGAAGTCATAACGACCCAACAATACATAGATCAAGCCAATCAAATTAGTCGAGGATTGATTAAATTAGGTGTAAAGCCCAATGATAAAATTGCCGTAATTTCTTCTACCAATAGGACAGAATGGAATATCTTAGATATTGGAGTTTTACAAATAGGGGCACAAAACGTTCCTATTTACCCAACGATTAGCAAAGAAGATTATGAGTATGTAATAAATCATTCTGAAGCTATTTATTGTTTTGTTTCTGATGAGGAAGTGCTACAGAAAATTAATAAAATTAAAGACAAAACCAACCTAAAAGAGGTCTATACTTTCGATGATATTGAAGGAGAAAAGAATTGGAATGAAATCCGTACACTTGGGAAAGATGAAAGCAGTCAACACCTTGTTGAAGAGCTAAAAGACAATGTAAAAGAGACTGATTTAGCAACCTTGATTTATACCTCTGGAACAACAGGAAAACCAAAAGGTGTTATGTTGTCGCATAAAAATGTTGTGTCCAATGTTTTAAGTGCTGTAAAAAGAGTTCCATTAGATTATGGTAATTCTAAAGCGCTGAGTTTCCTGCCTATTTGCCATATTTTTGAACGTATAATTTTATATTTATATCAATATTGTGGTGTTTCTATTTATTTCGCTGAATCTATAGAAAAGCTTTCCGAAAATGCGCAAGAAATAAAACCGCAAGTTATGACGGCAGTTCCGCGTTTGTACGAAAAGATCTATGATAAAATTATTTTGAAAGGAGAAGCCTTAACGGGTATTAAAAAAGCATTGTTCTTTTGGGCTGTAAATTTAGGTTTAAGATATGAACCCAACGGAGCAAACGGTTGGTGGTATGAAAAACAATTAGGATTGGCTAGAAAATTAATTTTTTCTAAATGGCAAGCTGCCTTAGGAGGGAAATTAAAATTAATGGTTTCTGGAAGTGCGGCTTTACAGCCAAGGCTGGTAAGAGTTTTTACGGCTGCAGGAATGCCAATTATGGAAGGTTATGGTTTGACAGAAACCTCTCCTGTAGTCTCTGTCGCCGACCAAAGGAACAAGGGATTTAAAGTAGGTACCGTAGGTAAAGTCATTGATGGTGTTGAAGTGAAAATAGCAGAGACTGGCGAAATTTTAGTAAAGGGACCTAATGTAATGTTGGGTTATTATAAAGATCCAGAAAAAACGGCAAGCGTTATCAAAGGAGGTTATTTCTATACGGGAGATAAAGGAGAAATTGATGGAGAAGGTTTCTTAAAAATTACTGGTAGAACCAAAGAGATGTTTAAAACTTCTGGAGGTAAATATGTGGTTCCAACTTTGTTAGAAGGAGAATTAAAACAATCTTTATTTATTGAACAAGTAATGGTTGTTGGTGAGGGTGAGAAGATGCCTGCAGCGATTCTTCAACCCAATTTTGACTTTATAAAAGAATGGATTAAGCACAAACAATTAAATATTGGAGATGCTAACGAACAAATCATTTGTGATGAAAGAATTATAAAAAGGATTCAAGAAGAGGTTGACAAATGCAATAAAAGCTTTGCCAAATGGGAACAGATTAAACGTTTTGAACTCACGCCAGATATTTGGTCTATTGAAGGTAGTCACTTAACACCTACAATGAAAATGAAACGTGCTGTTATTAAAGAAATTTACAAAGATTTATACGACAAAATTTATAGGGATTAGTACCCATTTTTTAATATAAAAGACAAAAAAATTGAGGCTATTTTTTGCATCAAAAAAGGCATCCTACTTCGAATGAAATGAATAATAAATAAATTTATATTTTAATATCTTTAAAAGTTAAAGAAAAAAGAGTAAATTTAATATCATAAAAAAAAATAGATTATGGGTATTAAAAGCTTTCAAGGAAAAAGAGATACAACTCAGGGAAAAGAAGAAGCACACATCTTAGTGGCTGATTATATGACAAAAAAACTGATAACTTTTAAAGCTGAAGATCCCTTATATCATGTAATAAACCAATTAATTGCCCATAAAATTTCTGGAGGACCCGTTGTAAATGATAAAAATGAATTGATTGGGATTATTTCAGAGACAGATTGTATCAAACATATTTCAGAGAGTAAATATTATAACATGCCTCCTGACATAAACAATACTGTTGGAAAATATATGGTTACAGATGTTGATACTATTGATAAAAACATGAATATTTTTGATGCGGCTTTTAAGTTTATTAGTTCACGTAGAAGAAGATTTCCTGTTGTTGAAAACGGAAAATTAATTGGTCAATTAAGTCAAAAAGATGTTTTAAAAGCGGCCATTAGCGTGAAAGGAAATACTTGGAAGTAATTTTTGACCTTGTTGTTATGAAAGCTGAATAATAAGGATCTAAACGGTTTAATTGAAATTAAGATAAAAATTTTAGAGTGTTGAAAAGAGTCTATAAAAAAATGCATCCAAATTTTGGATGCATTTTAGCTTTTAATGATGGTTTGAGAAGTTTTTAAGCAGAGTTTCTACTCGCATTAATGTTCCCAAATAAAGATCGCATGACCATTTTTTCATACACTTTTATCTCTTCAGCATTTCCTTTCGCCTTTTGAAGCTCTTGAATTTTCTTCAAAGCAAACTGCTGTATCGTTAATAAAGGCATCACAATTTGTTCTCTTACTTCAATAGACGCTTTTCCTACGGGAAAATTTTCCATTAATTCTTTATGTCCCGTAAGCTTTAAAAGTAACCTTTCCGTTGTTTCGTATTCAGCAAAAATCAATTTCCAAAACGCTCCAAATTCCTCATCATCTGCCATGTAAGAAGTTAAGCCAAAGAAAGATTTTTTCAAACTCATCATAGAGTTTTCTAACAATGTTCTAAAGAAATCTGAAGCGTTGTAAAATTCAATAATTTCATCAAATCTTCCGGCATCTTCATATTTTTTTAATGCTGTACCAACCCCAAAGAAACCAGGTACGTTTTGTTTTAACTGACTCCAACTTCCCACGAAAGGGATTGCTCTCAGTGCAGAAAAATCTAACGAATCAGAATTAGAACGCTTACTTGGTCTACTTCCAATATTAGTTTTTGCATAGTATTTTAACGTACTCATTTTTTCTAAATACGGTAAAAATTTTGGATGATTTTTAAAATCTACATACGTTTGGTAACTAGTAGTTGCCATGTCATTAATTAACTTTCTATGGTCATCATTTAGTTGATCCTTTGTAAAAACTTCATTTTTAATCCCAGAACTTACCAATTGTTCTAAGTTAAACTGAGAAGAATTTTCAGTACCAAAATTTGAACTAATCGTTTGTCCTTGAATCGTTAACTGAATTTCTTTGTCTTCTATTGTTGGCCCTAAAGAAGCATAAAATTGATGTGTTTTTCCTCCTCCACGAGCAGGGGGTCCTCCACGTCCATCAAAGAAAATCACCTCAATATCAAACTCTCTAGAGATTCTTGTCAAGGCTTCTTTCGCCTTGAAAATTCCCCAATTTGCCATTAAATAGCCCCCGTCCTTTGTTCCGTCAGAGAAACCAAGCATAATGGTTTGTTTGTTTTTTCTTTTCGATACATGATGTCTATAAACGTTGTTTGAATATAACGTTCTCATAACATCTTCTGCATTTTCCAAATCTTCTACAGTTTCAAAAAGTGGAACGACATCTACAGTTAAATCATTTTCAAAACCACATAGGTTTAACATTGCAAATGTTTCCATAACGTGTAAAGCCGTTTGGTTGTTACTAATAATGTAACGATTTGCTCCACGTTCTCCGTTTCTGTGTTGAATTTCTTTTAATGCATAAATAGATTCTATAGTTTTAACCGAGGTTTCATCAGTTAAAATACTTGGATCAATTTTTCCTTTTACAAGAGATAAAATGGCAATTTGTTCTTTTTCGGAAAGGTTAAAATAATTTTCAGGAAAAGTGGTGTCGCCTATTTTTTGGAGGTCTGTCAGGATTTGCTCAAATGCATGGTGATGTACTCTACTATCTTGTCTAATGTCTAATGTTGCAAAATGGAAACCAAAAATTCTTACCTTATTGATAACATCATTCAATTCCTCAATAAACAAAGATTGATGCTCATTCACAACAATTTCTCTTGCAGCATACAACTCTTCTAAAAGAATTTTTTGAGAAAAGTTAATTTCAACATAACTTCTAACCACGTGTTTATAAAGTCTTTTTTCTACTCTGGCTAAAATTTCTTGAACGCCATCAAAAGTGAAACGTCTTTTCAAACTTTTTACATCTTTATAATAGCTTTTTAAAATTGTCTGACGTAATTTTTCTGCAACATCCAAGGTGATTTTAGTTGTTACAAATGGGTTTCCATCTCTATCTCCACCAGGCCAAAAACCAAGATCAATAATTTCGTTTTCAATTGGTTCACCATCATAGATATGATGTTGAATATAATTGTAAATTTTAGGGATAGAATGGTAAAATACATTTTCTAAGTACCAAATTAAACTCACAGCTTCATCAAAAGGTGTTGGCTTTTCTTTTTTATAGAAAGGCGTTTTTCCTAATTGAGACAATAACTTTCTGATCAATAATAAATCATCATTTTGTATTGCCTTATCTAGATCTGTAATGATCCCTAAAACAGACCCAGGGTAAAACTGAGTTGGGTGGGCAGTTAATACAATACGAACTTTAAAATCTTCTAAATGCGCCTTTAACTCATCTTTTTTATTACTAAGAAATGCAGCTTCTTTAGAGTTTCTAAGTGTTCCAAGTCCGTCCATATTGTTCACGACTGGGTATGCAGCATCTTCAATAGCATCAAACAAAACCACTTGGCGTTCTATAAATTGAATAAAACGAAAAAGCAAATCTGTTTTTTCTTTTTCAGTAGGCTCTTCTTGATATTTTTTAAAGAAATGATTTATGATTTGAGTAGGGTCTTTTTCTAAATTAAAACCTTTTTTACAAACTTTATGTAATAGGGGTAATAAAACTCCTGTATCATCTATCGTGTCAAAAGGAAGCGTTGTGAAAATACTGTTATAAATTTGGTATTTAGACAGTACATTTTCACTAAATCTTTCTAGTTTGGGTAAGTTTTTCATTTGTTATACTTTTTAGAGATTTTAAAATTACGAATAATTTAAAATATAAAACCCTAATTATTATTAATAATCAATTGTATTTTTTACGAAAACAACATAAATAACTGATTATTTTGTCAAATAACCATTTTCTGTTGTATTCTTTAAATTTACGATCCTAAAAGACTTATTTTAAAAGTTGTTGATGTTTGTTTTGTTATTTCAAAACGATTGTCTTGTCGATGACCAACAATCCACAGAACGTGATTGTTATTATTGCAAAGAATCCAAGTATTTTGTTTTTCTAAAAGGGAGAATTTCTCATCTTTAAAGTATTTGCTTACTTTCTTTTTCCCCTTCATTCCTGCGGGATAGAAAAAATCCCCATTCCCCCATTTTCTTAGTTTTAAAGGAAAAAATAAGAACTTTTTATCAATGTAAATAGTTTGCTTATTTTCAGTTGATTTTTCTTTTACATCCTCAAATTGTAATTGGATCGGTTTGGTAATTTCTGTTTGATTTTCTTCAATAAAAAACACATTTTCAAATACCGGAGATGGCTCTTTTTTAAGTAATAACAAAAACGCTCTGTCCTTTAATAAAACATGTGTTTTGGAAAATACTTGTTTACCAGACTGTGCAGAAAGCAAGTTGTAAACATCATTCCATTCTGTAAAATTATATCTTTTCAAAAATTGATATAAATACGCTTTTGGGTTGGAAAATGCTGCTATTTTTTCAATACTAATTTTAATAATTTTTTCTTCAATAATTAGAATTTCTGGTGTGACTTTTTCAATGCGATCTTCAATTATTTGTTGGCTTTCTTTTAAATGCGCTGTTGTTTTGGCAAAGGTTTCTAACAAACTAGGGTTTATTTCCTTTAAAATGGGAAGCACTTGATGTCTTATTTTATTTCTAATATATTTTGTTGAAGCATTGCTTTTGTCTTCCCTCCAATCAATATGATTTTCTTTTACAAAAGTTAAAATATCATTACGAGAAAATTTTAAAAGTGGACGTACAATATTTCCGTTGATCTCAGGAATCCCTGTCAAACCCTCTAATCCAGTACCACGCGTTAAATTAATTAGAAAAGTTTCTATATGATCATCTGCATGATGTGCCGTTAAAATATTATCAAAAGAATGTTGTTCTGCTAATTTTTGAAACCAGCTATAACGCAATTCTCTTGCAGCAATTTGTGTAGATTGCTTGTTTTCTTTTGAAAATTGGGCAGTATTAAATTGCTTTGTAAATACAGGTACTTTTAATTCTTTTCCTAATTTTATGACAAAGGCTTCATCTAAATCACTTTCTTTTCCACGCAAGTTAAAGTTGCAATGTGCTAAAGAAATATTAAAATTTAAAGCTGATAAAAGATGGGTTAAAACCACAGAATCAACTCCGCCAGAGATGGCAATTAAAAGTTTTTTATCCTTTAAAAAAGAAAAATTAGTATTGATGTGATTTAAGAATTTCTGCAGCATTATACTTCAAAAATACATAAATTAAACGTGTTTTTTTAACCAAACACGAATCTCTTTTCTGATAGCAACTTCTGGTTTTGCTAACGGAATGGTTTTACCAAATTGTTTGCTTCTGTTAAATTTAGCGAAAGTAACTTTTAGTTGTTTCCATTCTTTAGGATACAATTTTAAAAACTGGTTAAACATATTCTGTTCGGTTGGTTTTTCAGCTAAACTGGCGAACGCTTTTTTGAAAAGTGCTTCTTGATTTAAAATCATACGATAAAAATTATTACTATTTTTTATTGTTTTATAAAAGTAAAAGTTACTCGATTTGTTCTCATTCTAATAATTTGTTAAAAAAAATCCTTTTAATAATGTTATTTAGAATTCAATAAAACATACTTCATTGCTTTTGCCTTTAGCAAACATTCTTCATATTCTTTTTCTACAATAGATTTTGCTGTAATGGCACTTCCTACAGAGTAGGATACATATTTTTTTGTCTCATTATACAAGATACTTCTAATGATAACATTAAAATCAAAATCATTTTCTGGTGTAAAATAACCCACAGTACCGGAATACAAACCGCGTTTCGTTTCTTCTAAATCCTCAATTATTTTCATTGCAGAAATTTTTGGTGCTCCCGTCATGCTTCCCATTGGAAAACTATCTTTGAGAACATCTACTGCATGTGTAGTTTCTTCAATTTCAGAAACGACTGTTGAAATTAATTGATGCACTTGCTTAAAGGAATATACTTTGCATAATTCTTCTACTTTTACACTTCCTTTTTTAGCAGTTTTAGACAAATCATTTCGAACCAAATCGACAATCATCACATTTTCTGCTCGTTCTTTTTCATTTCTCATTAAATCTGATGCTAATTTTGCGTCATCAAGTTCACTTACCAATCTTTTTGCAGTTCCTTTTATGGGTTGAGAAATGATATGTAGTCCTTCTTTTTTAAGATACCTTTCTGGTGAAGCGCACAAAGCATATTTATCCTCTAATTTTAAAAAAGAGGCAAATGGAGGCTCAGAAATTTGGTTGAGGTGTTTGTATACTTCAACAGGATGTATCGTTGCATCTTCAGCATAAAATTCCTGACAAAAATTAGCCTCGTAAATATTTCCTTCTTTAATATGTTCTAAAAAGCGTGATGCTTTAGCGTGGTATTCATCTTTATGAATTCTGAGTTTTATTTTAAGGTCGCTTTTAGGAACTTGACTTGTTGGTGACTTGAATTTTCGGATTTCTTTAAAGTCATCTTTAATCTCATCATCAACCATTTTCAAATAGTGAAACGCTATGGAATTCCCTTTGATGAAAAAAAGTTTTTTAGGCTGAAAGAAGTACAAATCTGCAAAATTTAAACCATCAAAATTAGAGGAAGAAAGTTGTTCTACATCATTTTTAACATCATAGGTAATGTACCCAAAAATATAATCTTTGGTAATGCTTTGGTATTCTTTTAGTTTCTCAAAAGCATTGTAATAATCTGTATGAATTGAAGTAAAATCATCCGCTGCCAACACTCCATCAAAAGTTGAATACTTTTGATGATCGTTGTTCGAATCTAGCCAAAGAACAGTCTCAAATTGCTGTGCCCAAGACAATAAATTGTGTTTGAATTCAATAATGTTTTCAACTGAAAAAGTTTGAATAGTTCTTTGCATATTTGTCGCAAAAATACAAATCTTATCGTTTAGAAAGCGGAATTTTTAAACTGATTCCTGTTTGTATATCTGGTGAGTTGTTCAATGCCAAATCTTGCTTAATATAGAGTGTAAAAGAATATTCTTTTCTACCATACGTGTAGAGCCAACTCCAAGCAGATTGGTAATCGTATAATTTTTCGAAACCATTTTGCCAACCAGCATTTATTTCTTTCCATTTACCCACAAACTGGCTGTAATCGGCTGCTGCTCTTTTATTAAAAGAAGTTTGCGTTTGATAATTTACGGAAACTGAATTATAATTTCTTTTTTTTGTATATTTTGTATATTCAAACATTACCTCAAAACTTCCTAAAAAAGGATTGTTGCCAAAGCTTACTAAATTCTTTTTAAAGTTCCTGCTATTTTTTCTTAAAACACCTGCTCCAAAAGCAGATCTAATTTCTGAACCGCGTTCTAATTTCCATTTTTTCAAGATATTTCCAGAAACACCAATATCTATTGAAGGGTTATATTTTGAAGTATTAATGCCTAAATGCGTACCAATATTTACATAAATATTTTTCTTTTTCAGGTTGATAAAGTCTGGATAATAAAAATGATTTACCTCCAAGCCTCCCAAAATAAATTCCCCCTCTTTTAACTCAAACTTACGACCATTTTGGTCTTGATATCGAACATTTACTTGGTTTAGTCCATAATATCTTCTTCCAAAAGGATCTTCACCTCCAGCAATATTACTATGAAACCATTCTATAAATTCGTCACTCGTAAATATTGAAAAAGGATGTTTCCCTTTGGTTACTAGATAGGAACGAAGCGTTATACTGAGTTCATGGTTTTTACTAATTTTAGTGGAATAATCAACCCTAAAATTTCTAAAAACAGCATCTACAATTATGCTTTCATACTCAGAAGGTGTTGTTAATTGATCAATATAATAATTTCTATGATACCATTTTTTCTGACTTATTTCTTGTCGAATATCTTCGTCTTTTGGAACATACTTTTCTACAAAAGGATGAAAAGTATTCGCACTTGAATACGAAATATTTAAAGTCGATTTTTTGGAAGGTCGAATTTTAATTATTCTTGCCGAAAACATCCCAAAATGGTGAATTGGTAATAGACTAGGCTTGTCTATCCCGTTTTTAAGTTGAATAGAATCTTTTTTTGACAAAAGGAAAAAAAGGGGATAAAAAGTAGTAAAAAGAATATTTTTTTTATCTGCATGTCAGCTGTTGAATTTTGTTCTTTCTATTGATATTTTAGTATTGAACAGTAGTAAAAAAAAAAATCTTTATAATTAAGCTTTTACGGTTTTTCCTTTTTGTTTAGCAACTTCATTTCTTTCAATTGTATGTTCAGGACGTGTCCATTTTGGTTTCTCTCCTAATGCTTCAAATTTAGAATCTTTTGCTTCAACTGTCTGAGGTTGTCCTTTTTTAGTAAATGGTTTCTGAGGATTTAACCCTAACAATTCAAACATTTTCATGTCTTCGTTTACATCAGGGTTTGGGGTAGTTAATAATTTATCTCCAGCAAAAATAGAATTTGCTCCTGCAAAGAAACACATTGCCTGTCCTTCTCTACTCATTTGCGTTCTTCCTGCAGACAAACGAACTTGCGTTTCTGGTAGTACGATACGGGTTGTAGCAACCATTCGAATCATATCCCAAATTTCAACAGGTTTTTCATCCTCTAAAGGGGTTCCTTCAACGGCAACTAACGCATTTATTGGTGTCGATTCTGGCTGTGGGTTTAAGGTTGATAAAGCCACTAACATTCCGGCTCTATCTGCTGCAGATTCTCCCATTCCAATAATTCCACCAGAACAAACAGTAACATTTGTTTTTCTGACATTATCAATAGTATCTAATCGATCTTGATAACCACGAGTTGAAATTACTTTTTTATAGTATTCTTCTGAGGAATCTAAATTATGATTATACGCATACAAGCCTGCTTCTGCCAACCGTTGTGCTTGATTTTCAGTAACCATTCCTAAGGTACAGCAAACTTCCATCTCTAATTTATTGATGCTTCTAACCATATCTAGCACTTGGTCAAATTCTGGTCCGTCTTTTACATTTCTCCAAGCAGCTCCCATACAAACTCTTGAACTTCCACTTTCTTTTGCTCTTAATGCTTGTGCTTTTACTTGGTTTACAGACATCAAATCATTCCCTTCAACATTTGTGTGGTATCTTGCTGCTTGCGGACAATAACCACAATCTTCTGAACAGCCACCCGTTTTTATTGATAGCAACGTAGACACTTGTACAATATTAGGATCGTGCTGTTTTCTATGGATTGATGCAGCATCGTACAACAATTCCATTAGGGGTCTGTTATAGATGTTTAATACTTCTTCTTTCGTCCAATTGTGTCTTACCTCGCTCATAAATATGGGTTGTTTGATGGTTCAAAAATAAGGATAATGAATTGTAATTTACGCATTATTTGTCAATAAAATAGAAACTGCATTTCCACCAAATCCAACAGCATTTACCAAGATTTTTTGAAGTTGTTTTGGTTTTTGTTGATTTTTTGAAAAAGGTACTGCAATTACTTTTTGATAGCGTAGTTGTAATAATGCCAATTCTAGACTTAACATTCCTGAAGTTCCAAAAGTATGTCCAAGTTTCCACTTGTTAGTAGTTAGAAAAGGTCTTTTATTACAAAAAACTTTTTCAATCGCATTTACTTCTGAAAGATCTCCTTTTATTGTTCCAGGTGCGTGCATCACAATGGCATCAACTTCATCAGGTTTCATCTCTCCTAAAGCCATTTTCATTGACTTTTGGAAGCATATTGCATCAGTAGAAATTGACGTGTTGTGTTTTAAAACTTCTGTCGCAAAACCTACTCCAGAAATAGTTGCCAATGCATTTTTTACAATTCCTTTTTCTAAACAAATTGCCGCTGCTCCTTCCCCTAAAACCATCGTATTTTGCTTTTTTTCTAAATCGAAAGAACGGCAGGGGAAATATTCTTTTGTCTTTTTATGAGATTCTGAAACAGGTTCAGAATGATGCTTCGCATACACTTTTAAAGCTTGCATTTGTGCTATTGTAAAATCAGTTAAGGCAGCTTCACTTCCGCCAACTAAAAATTTGTTTGACATTCCAGAATTGATCCAAGCAACTCCATTTAATAAGGAATGTAATGCTGTAGAGCAGGTTATTGAATGTGATATTTCTGGCCCAGAAGTATGTAAATCGTGTGCAACCCAAGAAGAAATATTTCCTAAAGTGGTGGTTGGAGAACTTAAGGTTGATGATTTCTGAGTTGCTAAAAATTCTTTGTGATATTTTTCAAAAAGGGAGGTTGCTCCTCTTGAGGATCCAAAATTAACGCCAAAGTTATCTTTGGATGTCCAATTTGCACTTTTTACCGCTTCTCTAGAAGCATAAATTGCAAACAAAACGGAGTCATCTAAGTTTTTATATTTTGAATCTGACGTTTTTAAATCTGCTATTATGTTTTGATTTTCTTCGGAAATTTGCCCAACAAAAACCTTCTTTCCATTCACGTCTTTTTCAGACAAAAAGTGTTCGTCGAACAAATAGTTTTGCCAAACTTCTTCTAGATTGCTTCCTAATGCAGAAATAGAGGCGACAGCTGTAATGGAAATAGGTTGCTTCATACATTGCAAAAATAGGAATTCTTCTTGTAAAGACCTCACAGGTTTTGAAAAGCTGAAAGATCTTTTCTATACTAATTTTTGAGTTTGAAAAAAGAAAACCTTTATCTTGTCGAAAAAAGAGCATGGAAGAAATAAAACAAAAGAATTGGTTTCAAAAAAACTGGATGTGGGCAGTTCCAGTTGGAGGTTGTGGTTGTGGCTGCATTTTAATTATTTTGTTTTTCATTTTTGGAGTAGGCGCCACACTTTTTGGGTTTTCTAAAATGTTCGATGAAGCCATTCCTGTAAAATATGCAACAGAATTGGCTTTTAAGAATTCAAAAGTTATTGAAAATTTAGGAGATTCAATAGAAAAAGAGGGCATTCCTTCTGGCATTATTTCTTTAACAGATGCTGATGGCGAAATTGATTTTTCTATCTCGATAAAAGGTACTAAAGGAGCAGCAACAATTATTGTAAAAGGGATAAAAGTGAATGGAGAATGGGTATACGAAGATTTATATGTTTTGATAAAAGAAAGTCAAGAACAAATTAATTTATTAGAAGAAGTTGTTGAAGGTTTTTAAAACGGAACGCCTTAAACAATCTCTAAAGATTCCTCAATAATTTTATATACTTTTTCTAACTGATTTTTAGTAATTATATACGGAACTTGAATGTAAATCGTGTTTCCTAATGGACGTAAAAAAACACCTCTTTCCATAAAAAACTGAAGTAATTTGTCTCTCAAATTACCATAACGCTCCATTTTCGTCTCTAAATCTAAGGCAAAAATTACCCCCAGAGAACGCGCCGTTTTTACTTTTGGATGTTTTGCAATGTATTCTTGAAATTGTTTGTGTGATGCTGAAATTGTTTTTATATTTTGTTGAATTTCATCGGTTTGCAATAATTCTATAGCAGCGTTTGCTGCTGCACAGGCAATTGGATTTGCAGAATAGGTGTGGCAATGAAAAAAACCTTTTTCCATTTTATTACTTAAAAATGCAGTGTAAATTTTTTCGGTACAAGAGGTAATTGCCATCGGCACCAAACCTGCTGTTAAGGCTTTGCTTAAGCAAATAATGTCGGGTTTTGTCGTCATAAAATCAGAGGCAAAATTGCTTCCTGTTTTTCCAAAACCAGTCATTACTTCATCTGCAATTGTTAAAATATTCTTAGTTTTAAAAAATTTTAAAATGGTATTTAATCCGTTTGTATCGTGAATTTTCATTCCTGCTGCTCCTTGAATAATGGGTTCGTAAATAAAACCAGCAATTTTATTTTCTGAAGTTATTTTTTCTAACTGCGCTAAAATTGCTTCGTGATTTTCTCCATTTGGTGTAGGAATACGCTTTACGTCCATCAAAAAGTCTTCAAAAGGACCGTTATAAACTGACAAACCAGAAACAGCCATTGCACCAAAAGTATCGCCATGAAACCCGTTTTCGAAAGCAATAAAAGTGTTGCGTTTTTCTTCTAAATTAAAATAGTATTGCAATGCCATTTTAATTCCTGCCTCTACAGCAGTTGATCCATTGTCGTTAAAGAAAATTCTATTTTGATTGTTAGGCAAAATTTTAATCAACCCTTCAGAGAGTTTTATGGCGGGTTCGTGCGTAAAATCGCTAAACATTATTTGATCTAAAGTTTGCATTTGTTTGTACACACGACTTGTGATATACTCGTTGCAGTGCCCAAACATACAGGTATACCAAGAAGAAACAGCATCTATATATTCATTGCCTTTTTCGTCTGTTAAAATGCAGGCTTTTGCCTTTGTAATTGCCAAACTTTCTGGGTGTGTTTGGTGCTGTTTTAATGGATGCCAAAGGTGTTTTTTATCTCTTTCTTGTAATGTCATAATTATTTTTTGCGTCACTCCGAACTTGTTTCGGAGTTTCATCTTATAGGTAGTTTAAAGTTTTAAAGTAGGGTTTAATTTCCATTTTTTGTGGCAATGCTTCAAAAATAAATCTTTTAAATCATACTTTTTGTCACTACTTCACAATCAAAACCTCATTAATGTTCGTGGTAAATTTAGGTGATAATCGTTCTTGACGCATTTTCCAAGTTCGTTTTAAATCTTGATTTCCTAACTTAATTTTGTCTGCTTTAAATTTTTTATTCAACCCATCAATTGCAGACATTAATGGTTTGTGTTTTGGGTTTTCGTGCGAAAACAAGTTCAATTGAAAATTATCATTTGCCACCAATCCAGTAAGGATAATACCTGCTCTTTTGTATTTAATTCCTGTTTTAAAAATGCTTTTTACAGCTGCTACAGCGGCGTTTGTAATCACTAATGTTGAGGCTGTTGGACATGAAAAAACAACGGTTTTACTTTCTCGATGTTGTTGCGAATCTTTTTTATGTCGGTCACTAGAAAGTTGGACGATTAGCATGTGACAATTCGATTCTTGTACTCGTAATTTTTCTGCACAATTTGCCGCAAAAGTTGAGATTCGCTCCTTTATATTGTCGATGTCTGAATAGGTGTACTCAAAACTTCTAGTCGTTGCAATCATCTTTTTAGAGGATACCTCTTCCAGTGGAATTTTAGAAATTCCTTGTAAATCTTTTTGCAATCGCCAGACTACAATAGATAAATTCTTTAGAACCCAATCACTTGGAATTTGTGTAAAATCATAGGCGGTTATACAACCTTTGTCTTCTAGTCGTTTTTTTAATTGTTTTCCAATACCCCAAACATTGCCAATCTTTGTCCATTTTAAGGCTTTTATTCTTTTTTCTTCAGAGTCTATAATACAAATTCCTTTTGACTGTTTTAGATTAGAACGTGCAATTTTATTAGCAACTTTCGTCAATGCTTTTGTTGGTGCAACGCCAACGCAAGTTGGTATGCCTGTCCATTTTAAAACCCTGCTTCTAATTTTTGTGGCATATGCTTCTAAATTATAATTTTCGAAACCTTTTAATTCCAAAAAAGATTCATCGATAGAATAGACCTCTACATCTGGAGAAAAATCTGCTAAAATATTCATGACTCTTGTACTCATATCTCCATACAAAGGATAATTAGAAGACAGTACCGTAATGTTTTTTTCTTTACAAAACTGTTCCCATTTAAAAATTGGCGCGCCAAAAGGGAGTTGTAATTTTTTGGTTTCATCGCTCATAGAGATAACGCAACCATCGTTATTGCTTAAAATAGCAACCGGTTTATTTTGTAAATTCGGATTAAAAACCCGTTCACAAGAAGCGTAAAAATTATTACAATCTATGAGTGCAAACATCCTGTAAAGGTACCAAAATTTGTCTATTTTTGTATTGATGAATTTGCCAAAGAAGTTAACAATTAAATTAAATTCTCGTAAAGAAACGAATTCTTTACGAAGTTTAAAAGTACCTTCTAGTTTGGTTGATTTTTCTTCTAATGATTATTTAGGGTTTGCAAAATCTGAAGCTATTTTTAATAAAACGCATCAGTTTTTAATTGATAGAAATAGCAAGCAAAATGGTGCAACAGGGAGCCGGTTATTATCTGGTAATCATCTTTTATATAAGGAAGTTGAAGCTTTTTTAAGTGATTTTCATCAAACGGAATCTGCTACTATTTTTAATTCTGGTTACGATGCGAATATTGGGTTTTTTTCTGCGGTTCCACAACGTGGAGACGTTATTTTATATGACGAATTTATTCACGCTTCTATACGCGATGGTATTCAACTAAGCAATGCCAAATCTTTTAAGTTTAAACACAACAGTCTAACTAATTTAGATGAGATACTGAAACGAGTTCAGTATGACAACTCGCATGTCTATGTTGTTACAGAAGCTGTTTTTTCTATGGATGGTGATTCCCCAGATTTAGTTCAATTTTCAAAAATCTGTCAAAAAAACAAGGCTTTTTTAATTGTTGATGAAGCACATGCTGTGGGTGTTTTTGGGAAAAATGGTGTTGGAATTGTACAAGAACTCGACTTACAACATCACGTTTTTGTAAGAATTATTACCTTCGGAAAAGGTTTAGGTTGCCATGGAGCTGCTATTTTAGGAAGTAATGAATTACAACAATATCTAGTCAATTTTGCACGAAGCCTTATCTATACCACAGGGTTGTCTCCGCATTCTTTGGCAACAATTAAAATGGCTTACAATGAGATGCTGAAACAAGTTCAGCATAAAGAAAAACTAAAAGAGAACATTGATTTTTTTAAATCAGAAATAAAAAGATTAAAAATGTACGCTTTGCCCAAAGAGGAAACGCCTAAAAGACAATGGGGATTTATAGAAAGTAATTCTGCTATTCATTGTTGTGTGATTGCTGGAAATAAAAAAGTGAAATTAATTTCGGAGCAGTTGCAAGAGAAGGGTTTTGATGTAAGGGCAATTTTATCACCCACAGTAAAAGAAAATCAAGAACGGTTGCGTTTTTGCTTGCATCGCTATAATTCTAGTCAAGAAATTAGTGAAGTCTTACAGTTGTTGCCTATTTTTATAGAACGTTACACTGAACTTGTTTCAGGGCCACATAAAGAAAATGAAAAGTAGTTTTATATAAATATTAGGACTACATTTTATACTGGAGTTACCGTTATAACCTATCGAAAAAATGAGACGAACACCATAATCAAACTCTTTTTATCTTCAAAAAAGTATGATTTAAAAGTTTTAATTTATTTTTGAAGTATTGGTACAAAGAATGGAAATTGAACTTAATTAGAAAGTTACATCCTACTTTAAAAATTTTAGACGACCAATAAGAAGAGATGCTGAAACAAGTTCAGCATGACACACAAATATGGAACAAAAAAAATATTTTATCACCGGAATTTCTACAGAAGTAGGAAAAACAGTTGTCGCAGCAATTGTAACAGAAGCTTTAGAAGCAGATTATTGGAAACCGATACAAGCAGGAGAATTAGAGAACTCTGACACACACAAAGTGGAACAGTTAATTTCAAATAATAACTCTAAATTTCATTCCAATTCGTATGCTTTAAAAACTCCAATGAGCCCTCATGCAGCAGCAGAAATAGATGGAATTACAATCGACTTAAAAAAAATACAAGTACCAAAAACGAGCAATCATTTAGTCATAGAAGGCGCTGGTGGTTTATTAGTTCCGTTAAATAATACGGATACTATTTTGGATTTAATTCAGCCAGAATATAATGTAATTGTCGTTTCTCGCCATTATTTGGGCAGTATCAACCACACACTTTTAACGGTGAAATTATTACAAGAAAAGGGTTTTAATGTCGTTATTCTTTTTTCTGGGAAGGAGCATAAAACGACAGAAGAAATTATTAAAACAATGACAAACGTTACTGTTATTGGCCGTATCGATGAAGAACCTTATTTTGATAAAAATGTTGTGAAAGAATATGCTGATCAGTTGAAAGAAAAGTTATAATTTGCATGCAAATGAAAACCCCCAAGACACTTATTTTTTTTACACCAAAAGCTTCTTCTGGAAATGGAGCCGTCTTTGTGGATGTTGGTATTTCTGCTGGATTCCCGTCTCCTGCAGACGATTTTAGAGAAGCTAGAATTTCTTTAGATGACGAACTTATTCAAAATAAAGATGCTACCTTTTTTGCAAAGGTAAAAGGCCAATCTATGATTGATGCGGGTTTAGATGATAATGATTTATTAGTTATAGATAGAAGCTTAGCACCTGTAAACAATAAAATTGCAGTCTGTTTTCTAGATGGTGAGTTTACTGTAAAACGCTTGCGAGTTGAAAAAAATCAAGTTTGGTTGCAACCCGAAAATCCCAATTATCCTATTATAAACATCACTGAAGACAATGACTTTATGATTTGGGGAATTGTAACGAGCGTTATTAAGAAAGTTTAATTCAGGTTTCGTTTTTCAATAAAAAAACGTTTTAAGATCTGAGAACATTCGTTTTCTAAAATTCCTGCGATTACTTTTGTTTTTGGATGTAAAGTCGTTTTTAAATTTTTAAAACCCCTTTCTGGTTCTGAAGCTCCATAAACAATCTTACCAATTTGCGCCCAATAACTTGCACCAGCACACATTTGACATGGTTCTAGCGTGACATATAAGACACAGTCTTTTAAATATTTTCCGCCTAAAAAATCTGCAGCAGCCGTAAATGCTTGCATTTCTGCATGTGCCGTTACATCATTTAAAGTTTCTGTTAAATTATGAGCTCTTGCAATTATTTGGTCTTTAAAAACGATAATTGCTCCAACAGGAACTTCTCCTCTATCAAAAGCAGCTGTTGCTTCTTGTAAGGCTTTTTTCATAAAATAAATATCGTCAAAAGGTTGTATCATTTTTATAACAGAATGAAAGATTTACAATAGATTTGCAGAATTAATTGCTCGTTCTACGGGTCAATATTACAAAAACTTTTTGATGACTAAAGTTGTACTTTTGTGAAATGACAAAAAATTTGTTAAAGAACATATCCCATCCATCAGATTTAAGAAAGTTAAATCCTGATAAGTTACCCCAATTAGCAAAAGAATTGAGGGAGTTTATTATTGACGTTCTAGCAACAAAAGAAGGTCATTTAGGTGCAAGTTTGGGTGTTGTTGAATTGACTATCGCGATTCATTATTTGTTTGATACACCCAACGATTTATTGGTTTGGGATGTTGGGCATCAAGCTTATGGGCATAAAATTTTAACGGGCAGAAAAGACATTTTTCATACCAATAGACAACTTGGTGGAATTGCGGGTTTTCCGTCAAGAAAAGAAAGTAATTTTGATGCTTTCGGAGTTGGACACTCTTCTACGTCTATTTCTGCTGCATTAGGAATGGCAATTGCATCTAACTTAAAAGGAGCAACAGAAAAACAACATATTGCTGTTATTGGCGATGCTTCAATTGCAAGCGGAATGGCTTTTGAAGCTTTAAATCATGCAGGAGTTTCTAAGGCAAATTTACTCATTATTTTAAATGACAATGCGATTGGAATAGACCCTTCTGTAGGCGCTCTAAAACAATATTTGACCAAAGTTAAAACGGATAAAAGAGTTGCGGCACAAAACAATATTATTAAAGCTTTGAATTTTGATTATTCTGGTCCTATTGACGGTCATGATCTACCAAAAATTTTATCAGAATTAGCACGGTTAAAAAAAATTAAAGGACCTAGATTTTTACATATTATTACCACTAAAGGGAAAGGTTTACAGAAAGCAGAAGAAGATCAAGTTACCTATCATGCACCTGGAAAATTTGATAAAGTTTCTGGAGAAAGAGTACAAACTGTAAAAAGTGTCTTTACGAAATATCAAGATGTTTTTGGGAAAACAATTGTAGAATTAGCTGCTCAAAATGATAGAATTGTTGGAATTACACCAGCAATGTTAACAGGAAGTTCGTTGAAGTTTATGCTAGAAAAATTTCCAGAGAGAACTTTTGATGTTGGTATTGCAGAACAACATGCCGTTACATTGGCAGCCGGTATGGCAACACAGGGGTTGATTCCTTTTTGCAATATCTATTCTACTTTTTTACAACGGGCTTACGATCAGGTAATTCATGATGTTGCATTGCAAAATTTACCCGTTATCTTTTGTTTGGACAGAGCGGGTTTAGTTGGTGAAGATGGCGCCACACATCATGGAGTTTTTGATATCGCTTATTTAAGATGTATTCCTAATTTAATCATTTTTGCACCAAGAAATGAAATTGAATTACGTAATATCTTATACGTTGCCCAACAAGGGTTGAAAAACCCAATTGCAATTCGCTACCCAAGAGGAACGGGAACGATTATTGATTGGCAAAAACCGTTTCAAAAAATTGAAATAGGGAAAGCAATACAATTAAAAACAGGGAGTAAAACAGCCATTTTATCATTGGGAACTATTGCTAAAAATGTATCTGAGGCATTGAAATTGATTGATGAAAAATTAGACAAGCTCAATTCAAATTCTTTGTTTTCTCATTACGATATGCGTTTTGTAAATCCTTTGGATGAAAAAAGATTACACCTAATTTTTTTAACTTATAAAACAATTATTACTGTGGAAGACGGTGCTGTAAAAGGTGGGTTTGGTGCCGCTATTTTAGAATTTTCAGCCAAAAATAATTATCACAACAACGTAAAAATCTTAGGGATTCCTGATAAATTTATTGAACATGGAAGCGTATCTCAACTTCAACACACACTAGGACTGGATGCTAAAAGCTTAGCTAAATTATTTTCTAAAACATAAAAAAAGACGCTTGAAAGCCTCTTTTTTTTCTTAACTCGGTATGTTTTTAATGCCTACATTGGAAAATCTATTGTTTTCTTTTTAGTCAGTATTGTTTTAATATAATGTTGTTTTTCATTAATTGAATAACGAATTACTGCTTCATTATTTTTTAAAATAAAAGGTATTTTTTCTTGTTTAGTTGTTGCCTTTTTATTTTTCGGGTAATCCTCAAATTTTAATGTGTCAGAATTATTATTTTCTTTAATAAATCCTTGATATTTATTGAGTCCTTGGTATTTAAGTTTTACATATTTACCTTTAAAATAGATGCCTTCAAGTTTATTCTTGTCATCATTAAACTTGCTGTTTTTTGCTATTATTAAAAAAATATTGAACCCAGATCCCCCTCCTCTAACTCCAGAAGACCAGGAGCTGTAATAGGATTCTGAAAAGGTAAAATCAGAAGTTTTTTCTAATTTATAAGTGTTTGCACATCCTAAAAATATCACCAAAGAAAAAAAGTTTAAAAATTTAATTTTAGACATAACTTTTAATTAATTTTTGATGAACTTAAAATTTTGTTTTTCCCCTTCGATATCTAAATTAACAAGATAAACGCCATGGTTTAAGTTTTCAATATTAATTTTTTTACTGTTTACAACTCCTTTTTTAACGGTTTTCCCGTTAATATCAGAAATCCTATAAACGACATTCTTACTTAAATCGAACGTATTACTTTGAATGGTTAATTCTTTCTGAGCAGGGTTAGGGCAAAAAGAGATTTTAATTTCACTTTTATTATATTTTTTCGTAGAAAGCGTATTTCCCTCTACTGTAGTTTCAAACATTCCGTTACCATGGGTGCCTATTAATAACTTGTTATCTGAAGGCCTATATACCAACCCACTAATTAAAGCAAGTCCAATGCTATTCATTCCTTCTATTTCCCAATCTTTAGTTGTGGGATCTGTTGAACTATACAAGCCTCTTGCAGTACCAATAAAATAGATGATTTCAGTACCCACTTGGGTAATTGCTGCAGAACGAATAGAATGGGCAGATAAGTTTCTTTCAACTAAAGTCCAAGTAGGTGCTACTGATGTTGCATTGGTGCTTAAAAAAATATTATCAATTCCATAATTTGCATACACAGCTAAAACAATATCAGGATTTGTTGGGTGAATAGCGATGTCACTAACAATACTTCCTGGATCTTTATTTGCTCCTGGAGGAGTAATGTTTATTGCTGTACTGATGTCTGCTGTATTTTCAGGATCATTGACTTTAAAAACACCCCCGCTATCCCCGCCAATTAATAAAAAACTGGTAAGCGCATTATAGGTTCCTCTGGTAGTTGCAAAAGTTCTTAAATTTTCATTTGTAGTTAATTTACCAGCATTTACCCAAGTAACTGAAGTGACTGCAGCTGCATTATTTGTTTTGTACAAAGAAGTGTTACCTGCATAATATAAATTATTAGTATTGTCAGGATCTAAATAAAAGTAAGTAACAAACCCACTAGTAGCATTTGTTGGTGTTATTTCTCTTCTATTGAAATTACTAGGATACGTTGTGAATATATCTCCTTTTTGCACACCTAAAAACAGTTGTAAATTGGTATCGGCATCTCTCCTTGCAATCCCAACAGCAACGCCATCACCTCCAGCAATAGAAAGCATTGTGGTATTATCGTCAAAACCATCATCGGTAGCTCCACCAATAGTTGTTCCATTGTCTTGCGCGCCCCCAATAATAATATTACTCCCTGTTAAAGGATCTAAAGCAACATGGTAATATTGGTAGCTAATGTAATTATTGTTTAAACTTTCCCAGAAGATACTTGCCGCTGTAATGTTTGTTGTCTTATGAATTCCTCCATCAGTACCACTATAAAGAATATTGTTATTATTAGGGTCAAACACTAAAGCATGAATGTCTGGATGATGCCCTTGATAAAGACCATAACTTGTATTACTAACATAACCTCCAATTCTTGTAAAGGTAGCATCTGTCGTTATATCCTCAATTTTATATGCATTCGTACCACCAATTACAACAAAATTTTCATCATTTGGTTTTACGGAAACTACAAGGTCATAACCACCTTGAACTGCAAAAGGATCATTTCCTTTTAAATCACCACCAGGTTCGTCGGGTAATTTTGAAGAATAATTGGTCCAAGTAGTTGTTGTAGCGTTATATTGCCATAAATCACCTTCAATACCTCCATCATTACCGTTAACATAAAGCGCATAGATCATATTATTATTTGAAGGAGCTGCTGCTAAAACAATTCGTCCTGAAGCAGACCAATCTGTTGGTGTTCCATTTTTTGCAATCTGATTCCATGAACTGTTTCCTGATGGTAACTCCCAAACACCTTCTAAAGAAGTACCTCCTTCAAAACTAGCATATACTTTTCCATTTGCTGTAATAACAACATCTGTTAAGCCAATTGAATTACCTGGTAATTCTAATTCTATAAATAAGTTGGTGCCATTATATCTATATATGCGACTAACAGTTGCAAGGAAAAGCTCTCCAGTCATTGGATGAACTTTTAGCGTATTTGTATAATCAAAATAACTATCAAAAATTTCAAAATCCGAGTCTGTAGCTGCTATTTTTGTCCAATTTTGTCCACTATCAATAGATTTATAGATACCTTGTCCACGATAAGGAGAATCTGAGGAAGCACTATTCCCAAGTAACTCTCCAGTTCCGTAATACCAAATATTTTGAAAACCTAGTCTTGGGTCTTGCGCCAAAGCGGTCACATTATGAATTTCACCTTGAGGTGTTACTTTTGTCCAGCTTGCTCCACCATCTGTAGTCCTAAATAAACCACTACTAACGCCTCCAGAAAGTAAGGTTTTACCAGTTGCATCAGAAAGATCAACGCCAAAAGCTCTTGTTCTTCCTCCAAAATTTGAAGGACCTCTAAAGGTATAGGTGTTAGAGGTCGTTTTGAGAGATCTTTTTTGTTGCATAAGACCTAATGATACACCCAGTTCCTTTCTTTTTTCTCCTTGAGGAATATTCCCTGTTGTTGGGTTTCGCTGCATTTCTAATTCGTATTTCTCTCTTTCAATAGCAAACAAGGCTCTTGCATTTTTAGGCTTCTCTTTAAGTATTATTTTGTTTTTTGAGAAAGTAATAAATGAATCATTTTCAGCAGTTTGTTTTTTGACGTAAAAAATGCTAATAATTAAAAGAGCAAGGAAGGGAAGGAGTATTTTTTTTCTCATAAGTATTTATTTAGAACATATTAAGAGTCTAAATAAAGAGTAAATACTTACATTATCCTAATCCAAATAAACAAGTGTTTTTTAAATAGAATAAATAGAATAAATGGAAAAAAGGAGCGGTAAATAATGTGGTTTTTGTTTTTATGAGGTTAAAAAAGAGTAATTCGTGGCAACAATTTAAGCAAATAAAGTCGCAAAAGCCTCTTCGATTTTACCAACTAAAACCAATCTAATTCCGTGGTTTTTGTTTGTAATTTTATTGTATTTTGAAGCGACAAAAGTTTTATACCCTAATTTTTCTGCTTCTAAAATTCGTTGGTCTATCTTAGAAACAGGTCTAATTTCTCCTGCCAAACCAACTTCAGCAGCAAAACAAACGTTTGGGTTAATAGCCACGTCTTGGTTGGAAGATAAAATAGCAGCAACCACTGCTAAATCAATGGCAGGATCATCTACATTGATTCCTCCAGTAATGTTTAAAAAGACATCTTTAGCACCTAATTTAAACCCTGCTCTTTTTTCTAGCACTGCTAAAATCATGTTCAATCTCTTTAAATTATAACCAGTTGTAGAACGTTGAGGTGTTCCATAAACAGCAGTTGAAACCAAGGCTTGAATTTCGATCATCAAAGGTCTAATTCCTTCTAAAGTGGAGGCGATTGCAGTTCCACTTAAATCGGCATCTTTTTTTGAAATTAGAATTTCTGACGGATTTGAAATTTCTCTTAAACCAGTTGAAAGCATTTCATAAATTCCTAATTCGGAAGTAGAACCAAACCTATTTTTTTGTGATCGTAAAATTCTGTAGGTATGATTTCTGTCGCCTTCAAACTGTAAAACGACATCTACCATGTGTTCTAAAATTTTTGGACCCGCAATGTTTCCATCTTTGTTAATATGCCCAATTAACAACACGGGAGTTGCAGTTTCTTTGGCATATTTTATGAGTTCGGCAGCAGTTTCCCTAATCTGAGAAATACTTCCAGGAGAAGCTTCTATTGAGCTTGTGTGTAAAGTTTGTATAGAATCTATGACTAAAACTTCAGGCTCGGTTTCTTCAATATTTTTGAAGATTTGTTGGGTATTGGTTTCCGTAAGAATTAAACAATTAGAATTGTTTGCTTCCAGCCTTTCTGCTCTCATTTTTATTTGAGATTGACTCTCTTCACCAGAAACATATAACACTTTCTGACGGATGTTTAAAGCAACTTGTAATAATAACGTTGATTTTCCAATACCAGGTTCTCCACCCAAAAGTGTTACTGAGCCTTTGACTAAGCCACCCCCTAAAACAGTGTCTAATTCGTTGTTATTAGTAACCACTCTTTCTTCAGGGTTTAACTGAATCTCCGAAATTTTTAAAGGCTTATTTGTTACTTGTTTTGCCGTTGAAGCTTGTTTCCAAACACGTTTTTCTTCTTTTTGAATAACCTCCTCTACAATGGTATTCCATTCTTTACAAGCACCACATTGCCCGACCCATTTTGCATGTTGGGTTCCACAATTTTGACAGAAAAAAGTTGTTTTGGTTTTGGCCATTTGTTTTAATTTCAATGATTGAAAGGATCAAAGTTACAAAGTAATATTGAGGTTTTTTTAAAAAGATTTCTTATGGAGTTAATTTTATTTTTAGTCAACAAATACTTCTGTGAAGAAATAAGCGTAGTGTTTTTAATAAAATTTTATACTAGCAGTTAGCCATTTATAATTACTTGTTCTTATTATGGATTGGTAAAAACAAAAAAGCCAAACCGCCAAAAACAATAATCATAGCAGTTTGAGCAGTCCACATAATCCACCCAAAAGCCGTTGCAGTTTCTGTAGAAATATCAAACAACGCCAAAGCTCCAGCAACTGCAATTGGGTACAAGCCAATTCCACCATTGGTTGCAGCAATAGAAAAACCACCAGCGATAAAGCCAATTAAAATTCCACCAAAAGGAACATTTAAACCTTCAATTGCGGGGATTGTTGCCCAAAACATAGCCACATACATTATCCAAATAAATAGGGTGTGAAAGATAAATGCCCATTTATTTTTCATTTTAAAAATACTTGTAACACCTTCTACTAATCCAGCAACAAAAGTTTTAATTTTCAATAAAAACCCAGAGGTTGCTTTTTTAACGAAAGAGGTTAAGGTATAGAAACCAAGTATTAAAACGACCAAACTAATACTGATTTTGATTGGGTTAAAATTCTTAGATAAGAGTTCATAAATAAAATCAAATTGAACAAAAAGCGTGATTAGAATGATGCACAACATCATCACTAAATCTGCAATTCTTTCTGCTACAATGGTTCCAAATCCTTTTTCAAAAGGAACGTCTTCGTAGTTTGTTAAGACCAATGCTCTTGAAACTTCTCCTGCTCTTGGCAATGCTAAGTTTACTAAATAACCGACCAAAACAGCTAAAACACTATTTGTGAATTTAGGTTTAAAACCCAAAGGAGCTAACATAAATTTCCATCTATAAGCTCGCGATAAATGGCTTAAAATTCCGAAGAATAAACCCAGAAAAATCCAATTATAGTTGGCTTCTTTAAAATATCCTATTAAGATGTTTATAGAAATTTTAGAGATAGAATACCAAACTAATCCCGCCCCAAAAGCAAGAGGAAGTATCGTTTTTAAATTTTTTTTAATGCTCAAAATTAAGTAAGTGTATTGTCTTTTTCGTTGGGGAATACTAAAGAGGGTTTAAAGCTTTTAGCCTCTTCAAAATCCATAAATCCGTATACGATTAGAATTAAAATATCTCCAACAGCAACCCTTCTTGCAGCAGCTCCGTTTAATGTAATTTCTCCACTTCCTCGGGGACCAGGAATTGCATAGGTTTCTATCCGTTCGCCATTATTGTTGTTTACAATTTGAACACGTTCACCTTCAATAATGTTGGCTGCATCCATTAAATCTTCATCAATGGTAATGCTTCCTATATAATTTAAATCTGCACCTGTAACTTTTACTCGGTGGATTTTTGATTTTACAACTTGTACTAACATGCGGCAAAAATAGGGATTTTTTGGTTAATCATTTTTTAATCGAATGTTATCAATCAATCGAATATTCCCTGCAAATACCGCAATAAAAGCACGGGTTTTTTTATTAGATTCTTTGTTTTTTGGGGTTTCTAATGTTTTTTCTTCAGCAATCGTGAAATATTCTAAATCTAAGAGTGGGTGTTTTTTAAATTGATTGTTTACCCAATCAGTTAGTTTAATAACATTTTCTGGGGTATAATTTTTACGAACTTTTTTAAGCGTTTTATATATAAAAGGTGCTGCGGCTCTTTGCTCTTTGGATAACCTTATATTTCTAGAGCTCATTGCCAAACCGTCTTCTTCTCTAAAAATACGACATCCTTTAATTTTTACGTTCAAACGATGCTTTTTGACCATTTTTTTAATGATCTGTAATTGCTGAAAATCTTTTTGACCAAAGTAGGCTTTGTTGGGAGCTACAATTTCAAACAATGTTTTTACGATCGTGCCAACACCGTTAAAGTGTTCTTTTCTATACTTTCCTTCCATTTGATGCTCCAAACCTTCAAAGTCAAATTTTTCAGATGAAATATTGTTTTCATAAATTTCTTCTACAGAAGGAATAAATAAAACATCGCAGGAAACACTTTCTAATAAATGCGTATCTATTTTTATGCTTTTTGGATATTTTATTAAATCTTCATTGTTATCAAACTGTGTAGGATTGACAAAAATACTGACTACAACTAGCTCATTTTTTTTAGCTGCCTTTTTAATTAAAGACAAATGACCTTCGTGCAATGCGCCCATTGTTGGAACAAAACCAATCGTTTTATTTTCCTTTTTTTGAGCCGATAAATACCGTTTTATTTCTTGTTTGGTGTTAAAAATTTTCATTCCTAAAAAGTAAGTAAAGTCTGCAAACTTACCATTTTAACACGATATTAGCATAATAATTTGTATTTTTGCGCTTCTTATAAAAGAGTTTGATTTAATGAAGGACAAGAGAATATTATTTGTTTCGTCTGAAGTAGTTCCTTACTTACCCGAAACAGAGTTATCGTCAACAGCTTTTAATGTTGCAAAAAACGCACATTCTAAAGGAGTACAAACAAGAATTTTCATGCCAAGATATGGCGTAATTAACGAGCGAAGACATCAGTTACACGAAGTAATTCGTTTATCTGGAATGAATTTAGTTGTTAATGATATGGACATGCCTTTAATTATAAAAGTAGCTTCTATTCCGAAAGAAAGAATGCAAGTTTATTTTATAGATAATGAAGAGTATTTTAAAAGAAAAGCAGTTTTTTCAGATGAAGACGGTCAGTTGTTTGATGACAATGATGAACGTGCAATTTTCTTTGCAAAAGGAGTTGTAGAAACAGTAAAAAAATTAAATTGGGCGCCAGATATTATTCATGTTCATGGATGGATGGCCTCTCTTTTACCTCTTTATTTAAAAGAATTTTACAAAGAAGAACCTTTGTTTACTGAAAGTAAAATTATTACCTCTTTATATGATAATGGTTTTGACGGAACTTTAGATGAAACCCTAGCAGACAAGGTAAAGTTTGATAAAATAGCGGATGCTAAAATAGCCACTATAAAAACACCGAATTTTACAAATATATTAAAAAGCGCCATAGAAAATTCTGACGCAATTATACATGGTAGTGAAACAATTTCAGAGGAATTATCTTCTTTTTTAGAAGAGAAAGAGATACCCGTTTTAGCGTATCAATCTGAAAACCTAAAAGAAAGTTATTTAAATTTTTATGCTGATCTAATAGCAGCTAATTAATTGCATTAAAGTGAAAATAAAAATTAAAAAAAGTGCATTCGTTGTCGCTTTAGTATTCGTATTTACAGCTGTTATTTCTTGTGAAAAAGATTTTACAGATATTGGTTCAAGTATTATTAGTAATACAAAGTTTTCTACGGGTAGTTTAGAGGTAGATGTTGCCATAGAAAACAGTCCAGTTCCAATGCTAAATTTTGGGACCACTCCTCTAAATTCGGGGTTGCTCTTGTTAGGAGTTCATGCAAGTGATGATTATGAAAAAGTTGAAGCCTCAATTATTTCTCAACTGGCTATAAATACAAGTTTAAAAGTGATCAATTCCGATACACTCGCAAAATACGAAACACCAACAACAGAGGTTTTTACAACGATTGATACCGTCTTTTTAAGACTTCCTTATCAAGTAACATTGAATACAGCTGGAGATGCGTATGAATTAGATTCAATAATAGGTGACCAATCAAAGCCGTTTACTTTAAATGTGTATCAATCGGGAACTTATTTAAGTGATTTAAACCTTTCAGATACCAGTAAAAAAAGAGTTTATAGCCCAAATGATTCTTATATAGCCATAGACAGAACTAGCGGAGGCGAGTTAAACAAGGATGAAAATTTTCAGTTTTTACCCAAGGCAACAGACACTGAAATTGAAGTGATTAGAAGGTTAAATGATAATACAGCATACAAAACAGAGACGGTTACTTACACAAATTCAGCAACTTCAACAGTGCCACTTCCTTTTGCGGTAATCCCTTTAAAAGAAGATAAAATTAAAGAATTATTTTTAGACCAATATGGCGCTATTAATTTTGAATCTCAAGAGAATTTTAATGATTATTTTAGAGGAATTTTTATAGAAGCAACAGGAGATGAAGGTTCTTTAATTTCTTTTAACTTTAACGGAGTAGAAAGCCCTTCTATAGAAGTTTATTATACCAATACCGTGCGAGAAAAGGGAACAAACGACACGATAAAAACTTTTAGAAAAAATGATCGTTTTTTATTATCAGGAATAAGAACAAGTACTTATCAGAAAAATGTACCTAAAACGTATCCAGCAGATGAAATTGTACTACAAGGCGCAGCAGGAAGTGAAGCGACCTTAAAACTTTTTGGGACTGATGCGATTACTGTAAAAGCTGAAATAGAGGCATTAAGAGCGCGAAATTTATTGATAAACGACGCTTCATTAACGGTATACGTTGATAAAACTGCAGATATTACGGCAGTACCTTATCAACTGTTTTTATACAAAACGGATGAGGCTACTTCAAATCCAGTTTATAGTCAAATCAAAGATATTTACACAGAAGGGACCTTTTCTTTTGGAGGCTTACTAGAAAGAGATGCTGAAGGAGCTCCAGAGAAATATACTTTCAGAATTACAGATTATATTTCTGATATTTTAAGTGGACCAACAGCAACTTCAACCCTACGACTTAAAGTGATAAATTCAACGGATTTATTACCAGTTACAGATACTATTTATACAAATTTTAACTGGAATCCGAAAGCAGTTACTCTTTCAAAAACACCCAAATTAAACATCTCTTACTCCGAAAAAAAGAATTAATTTAAAAGAATTATTATGTGTGGAATAACTGGTTATATAGGCTATAGAGAAGCCTATCCAATAATAATTAATGGATTAAAAAGATTGGAGTATCGTGGTTACGATAGTGCTGGTATAATGCTATATGATGGCAAAGAAATACAACTTTCTAAAACAAAAGGAAAAGTTTCTGATTTAGAGGAAATAACCAATAAAGAACCAGAAAGAAAAAAAGGAAATATAGGAATTGGTCATACCCGTTGGGCTACTCATGGAGTTCCAAATAATGTTAATTCCCACCCACATATTTCTAAATCGGGCAATTTGGTCATCGTTCATAATGGAATTATAGAAAACTATGATACGCTTCGAAAAGAATTAATTTTTAGAGGATATACTTTTAAAAGTGATACAGATACCGAGGTTCTTATCAATCTAATAGAAGAAGTAAAAACCCAAGAAAACTGTAAACTAGGTCAAGCGGTTCAATTGGCTTTAAACAATGTAATAGGTGCTTATTCGATTGCTGTCTTTGATAAAACAAAGCCAAATGAATTGGTTGTTGCGCGTTTAGGGAGTCCTATCGCTATCGGAGTTGGAGAAAATAATAAGGAATTTTTTATCGCTTCAGATGCATCCCCTTTTATTGAATATACTAAAGATGCCATCTATTTGGAAGATGAAGAATTAGCAATTATTAAGATTGACAAAGGAATTAAAGTTCGTAAAATTAAGGACGACTCTATGGTTGATACCCATATCCAAAAACTTAAATTGAGTTTAGATCAAATAGAGAAAGGTGGTTACGATCACTTTATGTTAAAGGAAATTCATGAACAACCGAAGGCTATAATAGATACCTATCGTGGAAGAATGCTTCCCAATGAGGGGATTATAAGAATGTCTGGTATTGACAACCACATAAATAAGTTCTTAAATGCCGAGCGAATCATCATTGTTGCTTGTGGAACTTCATGGCATGCAGGTTTGGTTGGAGAATATTTAATTGAAGACAAGGCTCGTATTCCTGTTGAAGTTGAATATGCTTCAGAATTTAGATATAGAAACCCGATCATCACTTCAAAAGATGTGGTGATTGCAATTTCACAGTCTGGTGAAACTGCAGATACACTAGCAGCAATAAAATTAGCAAAATCAAAAGGCGCCTTTGTTTTTGGTATTTGTAACGTTGTAGGATCTTCTATCGCCAGAGAAACGCATGCAGGAGCTTATACTCACGCAGGTCCCGAAATTGGTGTTGCATCTACAAAAGCATTTACAACACAAATTACCGTTTTAGCATTAATTTCCTTAAAATTAGCATCTAAAAAAGGAGAGATCTCTAAATCAGAGCTGAGAGCATTCATGCAAGAAATGCAATTAATTCCTAAGAAAATAGAATCTTTATTAAAAATAGACAACAAAGTAAAAGAGATTGCTGCTGTTTATAAAGAGGCAACAAATTGTTTGTATTTAGGGAGAGGTTTCAATTTTCCTGTGGCACTAGAAGGCGCCTTAAAACTAAAAGAAATATCTTATATTCATGCAGAAGGCTATCCTGCTGCTGAAATGAAACATGGCCCCATTGCTTTAATTGATGAGAATATGCCCATTTTTGTAATTGCAACCCGCAAAGGTCATTACGAAAAAGTGGTGAGTAATATTCAAGAAATAAAATCAAGATCAGGTAAAATAATTGCGATTGTAACAGAAGGAGATACCCAGGTTAAAGAAATAGCAGATCATGTTATTGAAATTCCTGAAACAGTAGAAGCCTTAACGCCTTTGTTAACCACGATTCCTTTTCAGTTGTTGTCTTATCATATTGCGGTAATGCTGGATAAAAATGTAGATCAACCAAGAAATTTAGCGAAATCTGTTACGGTGGAGTAATTTTTTGATGCATTTAAATTATAGAAAATCCAGCTGAAAAAGTTGGATTTTTTAGTTAAATTTTATCATGAATTTTAGTAGGAATAGCAGCATACAATCCCTCTTTTACGAGATAATTCTTGTTTTTAAGTTGGATTTGACCCTTTGAAGGACGTACTTTTTGATGAGGTATTGTAAAGGTTTCGATCGTTTAAAGCAATAATCGTTATTTTACGGGTCTAAATTCCTTTAAAATTAAAATTCAGGAGCCTTTTATTTAAATTGTTAACCAACTTAGGTTCTAAAAATGTAAAGTTATAGAAAAAAATAGTACTATTTTTGTAGCATGTTTCAACTTGGAAAAACGATCGTTTCAGAAGATATTATTGAAAAAGATTTTATCTGTAATTTATCTGCATGTAAAGGTGCTTGTTGTGTAAACGGCGATGCTGGTGCTCCTTTAGAGAAGGAAGAAACAAATATTTTAGAAGCTATTTATCCAAAAGTTAAGCCTTTTTTAAGAAAAGAAGGAATCGCTGTTATTGAAAAAGAAGGAACTTGGATTACTAGTGAATGGGGCGAATTAGAAACCCCTTTAATTAATGGAGCTGATTGTGCGTATGTAATTTTTGATGAAAAAAATACAGCGCTTTGTGCTATTGAAGAAGCGTATAATTCTGGAGCAATAGATTGGAAAAAACCTGTTTCGTGTCATTTATATCCTATAAGAGTTAAAGAGTATAGCGAGTTTGCTGCAGTTAATTATGATAAATGGGAAATTTGTGACGATGCTTGCACTTTAGGGAAAGAACTACAAGTGCCGATTTATAAATTTGTAAAGCAAGCCTTGATTAGAAAATTCGGAGAAGATTGGTACAAAGAATTAGAAAAAGTCGCCGAAAAGCATCTAAAAGAAAGGTAATTAAATTTATTTTTAGAAAACTCAATTAAAAAGCATCAAAGAAATAATTGTAATTTCGTAATCAATAAAAAGAACAATTTAAAATCGGGATATTATTTTGAAAGATTACTTTGCACACGAAACCGCTGTGATAGACACTGATTGCAGTATTGGAAACGGTACCAAAATTTGGCATTTTAGTCATGTTATGTCTCATTGTATTATTGGCGAAGAGTGTAATATTGGTCAGAATGTAGTGGTTTCTCCACACGTAATTTTAGGAAAAAACGTTAAAGTACAAAACAATGTTTCTATTTATACAGGTGTAATTTGTGAAGACGATGTTTTTTTAGGACCTTCTATGGTTTTTACCAATATAATAAATCCAAGAAGCGCAATAAAAAGAAACACAGCATATCAAAAAACAGTTGTAAAAAAAGGGGCAAGTATTGGTGCAAATGCAACAATCATTTGCGGGAATACTATTGGGGAATACGCTTTTATTGGTGCAGGAGCAGTCGTTACTAAAGAAGTTTTTCCTTACGCCCTGGTTGTTGGTAACCCATCAAAACAAATTGGTTGGGTAAGTGAATTTGGACATACTTTAGAATTTAACGAAAACGGAATTGGAATCTGTAAGGAAAGCAACCAAAAATATCAATTAAAAAACAATACGGTCCTAAAATTATAGGATGCTGAAAAAAACAGTTTTTATTTTTTTTAATTGATAGAATGTGCTTTTTTTGTTTGTAAGAGCAAAGAATATTATATATATTCGCAATGTGATTTTTTATTAAATCACACTTTTTCTTTTTCATAGCAATTTTTCCCACTCAATTTATTGAGTGGGTTTTTTATTTTGAGGTAAAAGCTCTATAAAAAACATGGTAAAGTCAGATTTATCAAATATCTTTGCAAAGGATTTTATTGAATGAAGACAACAGCGATTACATATAACAAAACAACAGCGAAAGCTATTATTTCAGACTTTAAACAACTGACCAAAGTTGGTTTGTCTTTAAGCGTGGTCTTTTCTTCTGTTGCAGGATATTTATTAGCAATTGATGTGCTCAATTACTTTACCCTTTTTCTTTTAGCTATCGGTGGTTTTTTTATGGTTGGTGCATCAAATGCGTTCAATCAAATTATAGAAAAAGAGACAGATGCTATTATGAAACGTACTCAAAATAGGCCTTTACCAACAGGTAGAATGTCTATTAATGTTGCACTTACCATCGCAATTTCATTCACAATTTTAGGAATTTCAATATTGTATAGCATCAATCCAAAGACCGCTTTGTTTGGTGCAATTTCTATTTTCCTATATACAAGTGCTTATACCCCCCTAAAATCAGTCACTCCCTTGGCCGTTTTTGTAGGAGCAATTCCTGGAGCAATTCCTTTTATGTTAGGCTGGGTTGCGGCAACAAATGAATTTGGAATCGAAGCGGGTTTCTTATTTATGATTCAATTTTTCTGGCAGTTTCCACATTTCTGGGCAATCGGTTGGTTGCAATATGAAGAATACAAGAAAGCAGGGTTCAATATGCTTCCTATGAATACAAAAGATAAAGGAGCCGTAAAACAAATTATTTTTTACACGCTAATTATGATATCCGTATCAATTGCACCTGTTCTTAAATTATCTGGCGCATTTTATATTCATCCTATAACAGCAGTCATTGTTGCTTTATTAGGTATTTATATGTTATATTTTTCGATTAAATTGCATAAAAGTGAAGACAATGTAGACGCTAGAAAATTAATGTTATCAAGTGTTTTGTATATCACCGTAGTGCAGATTATATACGTAGTAGATAAATTTTTACATTAAAAATGATAGAAAAAAAAACAGTACAAGAAGAGTTAAAGGTAGCTAAGAAAAAAGCAGCAAAACCTATGTTATGGGTTTCTATGATCAGTATGGTGATGTTTTTTGCAGGACTAACAAGTGCTTATGTCCTCAGTATGGAAAGAGATGATTGGGTTACTTTTGATTTGCCACAAGCATTTTATGTAAGTACATTTTTAATTGTTGCAAGTAGTATTACTCTATCATTATCACAAAAATTGCTAAAAAAAGATAGAAGACAACTTTCATTACTCTTGGTTGTTATCACTCTATTATTAGGAATTGGCTTTGTGTGGCAACAATATATTGGTTTCAATCAATTAAAAAGTATTGGCTTGTTTTTTACAGGACCCGAAAGTACCGTTTCCACCTCTTTTATTATAGGAATCACATTTATGCATGTTATTCACTTGTTTGCAGGACTCATTGTGCTTTTTGTTGTTATTTATAACCATTTTAAATATAAGTACAAACCAAATGATTTGCTAGGGTTTGAACTCGGTGCAATCTTCTGGCATTTTGTAGATATACTATGGATTTATCTATTTTTCTTTTTCTACTTTATTAGGTGATGAAAAATAGTTATTTTTGTAAACAAATTAAAAATTAAATTAACAGAGAATATATATATGGAAGCAAATATTGCTATACCTTCTGATAGTAAACAAACATGGAACGGTGGCGGAAATAAGCCATTTGGAGCAAGTTATGGTAAAATGATGATGTGGTTTTTTATCCTTTCTGATGCTATTACCTTTACAGGTTTTTTAGCAGCTTATGGTTTAACACGATTCAAGTTTATTGACTCCTGGCCAATTGCAGATGAGGTGTTTACTCACTTTCCTGGTTTACATGGAGTACATGCACCAATGTATTACGTTGCATTGATGACATTTATTCTTATTATCTCTTCTGTAACAATGGTATTAGCCGTTGATGCAGGCCACCAAAAGAAACAAAATAAAGTAGCTTGGTATCTGTTTGCTACTATTATTTTTGGAATCATTTTTGTCGGCTCTCAAGCTTGGGAATGGAAAAATTTTATTTCAGGTTCTTACGGAGCCGTTAAAACAACTGATGGAAAAGTTTTACAATTTGTAAAAGATGGACATCAAATTGCATTGTCTGATTTTGTTGTGGGTGGCAGAACAGATGGAAGAGTTCAACATACGCGACTAAATGGTTTATGGTTTGAAGAAGAAGGAACGATCTCTAATTATTCTATAGCTCAAATTAAAGCGGCATACAAATCCAATACAGACGTACAAATTCGTTCTGAATTAATTGATCCCGCAACCAAACAAAAGGTAATTCTTTCAAGAGCAGAAGGATTCGCTCAGTTAGCAAAAACAGACTTCGTTGTAGAAGGAGCAAACTTGCAAGCAAATGAATATGGAAATACCATTTTTGCTAATTTGTTTTTCTTCATAACAGGGTTTCATGGATTTCACGTATTCTCAGGAATTATTATAAATATCATTATTTTCTTTAACGTTGTTCTTGGAATTTATGAACGAAGAGGGCATTATGAAATGGTAGAAAAAGTAGGCTTATATTGGCACTTTGTAGATTTAGTGTGGGTATTTGTATTCACATTCTTCTATTTAGTATAAATAATAAAGAGTACCTCAAGGTATATGCTCGAGGTTTCTGTTAAAATGGTCATTCCAGCGAAAGCGGGAATCTAAAAAAAGTATTTATTAAAATGGCACACGCACACGAATCAAACAAAAAAAGAATTTGGATAGTTTTAATATTATTAACACTAATAACAACTGTTGAAGTTGCATTTGGTATTATTAAACCCGCTTCTTTGCATCTTACAAGTTTTTTAGGAACAAGTCCTTTAAACTGGATATTTATCATTTTAACATTGGTAAAAGCCTATTACATTGCTTGGGCATTTATGCATTTAGAAGGAGAAACAAAATGGCTTAGACGTTCAGTAGTTTGGACTGCAGTTTTTCTAATTTCCTATCTTGTAACGCTTCTCTTAATAGAAGGAGGCTATTTGCATAGCACATTAGCACCACTTGTTAAATGGTAAATTAAAAAATGAATAAGGTGGTGATACCACCTTTTTTTTGCACTGAACTTAATTTAGTATCTCAATAAAAATTAAATGATGAAACTTACTAAAAAAAGAGTTGTATTATTTTTACTATTTATTTTTCCTTTAATCTGTTTTTTAATACTATCAACGGGTATCAACAATTTCACAAAATTGCCTATTGCTATTAAGCGTGTTGTTGATATTTCTACATTAGATTCTACAAAAACATTTAAAGATAAGATTTCTATAGTTTGTTTTTTAGGGAATGATCTTAAAGACCACAAGGGAGGTTTTTTTAACCTTAATGAAAAAATATATAAAAAATTTATCGAGTATAATAAGTTCCAAATTGTTGCTATTTACCCTAAGGGAACAGAAGATCAAGTAAAGGAACTTAAAAAAGAAATTGGCACTTTTACCGACATGGTAAAATGGGATTTTATTGCTGGTTCTGAAGAAGAAATAACAGCTTTATATACCAGTTTTCAGTCAACGAACCCACTTTCTAACCTATATAGTTTTAACGCCTTTTTGGTAGATAAAAATGGAGATTTAAGAGGACGTGCAGATGATAAAGAAAATAAAAAAAGGAAGACACACGGTTATAATATGAACTCTGTAGCAGATCTAAATAAAATAATGAAAGATGATGTTCTTGTGCTTTTCTATGAGTACTATGCAGCATTTAAAGAGAAAAACAAGAACAAAGCAGATAGAAAAGAAGTAGGGTTATGAACAAAAAGTATTCTTACATAGGGGTTTCTTTTGTAATCCTTTTATTTGGAATTTATGTTGTTAGAAATATAGATAGAAGAATACATGAAAATGATCTTATTCAAGACGATAGATTGAATAGAGTTGATCAAAAATTGGGAAGCACAAATTCCCTCTTTAAATTCAATAAAGTTCCAAGTTTTGAATTTATAAATCAAAATGGAATTGCTATTAGCAATACCGATTATCTTGGAAAAGTGTATGTAGTAGAATTCTTTTTTACAACTTGTCCTACGATTTGCCCATTAATGAATGCTCAGTTGTTAACGCTTCAAGAGGAGTTCAAAGGAAACGCTGATTTTGGAATTGCATCCATTTCTATTACCCCAGAAATTGATACTCCAGAAACGCTAAAAGAGTATGCGACACTTCATCAAATTACGCATCAAAATTGGCATTTGTTAACAGGGAAATCTGAAGAAGTAGTGTATGCTTTGTCCAACAAAGGATTTAAATTATATGCAGGAAAAGGTGCAGAAGATCATGGAGGTTTTGAGCATTCTGGTTTGTTTGCTTTGGTAGATAAACAAGGAAATATAAGATCGAGAAAAGATTCATACGGAAACCCAATTCTCTTTTACAGAGCTTTAACAGAGCAAACTTTTCCGGATCAATTAAAAGAATTAAAAGAAGATATTAAAATTTTACTGACGGATTCCAAATGAACCTCAAAATAATCGATATCTCCTTCCAAATTTATTATCAATCGTTTTAAAGTTTATTTAGTATGAGTAATTTAGCACAAGAAAAAAAATATAAGAAAATAATTACAGCGCTATCTATTATCATTCCTTTAGCTGTTGCGGCTCTATTTGGCGTTAATTTAAGAAAACTAGGTTTTGATGTAGCACCTTTCACTTTTTTACCTCCAATTTATGCTTCTCTCAATGGATTAACGGCAATTATTTTAATAGCAGCAGTGATTGCAATCAAAAAAGGAAATAGAAAACTACACGAACAATTAAATACTTCTGCAATAGCGTGTTCTCTTCTTTTCCTGTTACTTTATATTGCCTATCATATGACATCCGATTCTACGAAGTTTGGTGGTGAAGGGGTCCTAAAATATATCTACTACTTTATTCTTATCACCCATATTATTTTATCAGTAATTGTCATACCTTTTGTACTAACAACGTATATGAGAGCAAAGCTAGGTAAGTTTCCAGCACATAAAAAAATAGCGAAAATCACATTTCCTTTATGGTTATATGTTGCGATTACTGGTGTTGTTGTCTATTTAATGATTTCTCCATATTATGCTTAGAAACAGATTTTTACTTTTTGTTTTATTGATGTTTTTTACAATAAAACCTTCTTTCTCTCAATGTGCCATGTGTAAAGCAGTGGTAGAGAATGGAGATATTTCTTTAGCAGAAGGGGTTAATAACGGCATCACTTATTTAATGGTTTTTCCTTATCTTTTGATTGGAGTGCTGTTCTACACAATTTATAATTATAATAAAAAAACCAAAAATTAACATCTATACAAGAGCAATTTCTTGTAACATATTTTACTTTCAATCGTCCTTGTAGTAACGATCAAAAGAATTTTTTTTCTTTTCGGGATATAGAATAGATTAACTAAAAAAAACACGTTTTGAAAACTAAACTTATATTATTTATAACGCTGTTAACATCGGTAGCCATTTTTTCACAAAAAAAATGGACGCTCAAAGAATCTGTAGACCAGGCCTTAGAAAAAAACATTTCAATTCAACAAAACAAACTAAGATTAGAATTAGCTAAAATAGATGTAACGATTGCAAGAGGTAATTTTTTGCCCAATTTAACAGGATCTTCCTCAGGAAGATATAATGAAGGTTTATCCCAAAATCAACAAGGTATTTTAAGCAATACAAAAAATTTAACGTCTTCTTTTAATTTGAATAGTTCGGGAATTATATTTAATGGTTTTAGAAATACAAATACTTTTAAACAAGCCCAATTAGGAGCAGAATCTAGTAAACAGGATCTGAAGAAAATACAAAATGACATTTCATTATTTGTCGTCAATGGCTTCCTAAATGTATTGTTTGCAAAAGAGAATCTCAATGTTGCCAGAGTACAATATGAGATTAGTAAAAAACAAATTGAAATAGTAAAAAACAGATTTGAAGCTGGAGCTGTCGCTAAAGGAGAATTATTAAATACGCAATCCACAGCGGCGACAGATTTACAAAATTTAGTCGCTCAAGAAAATACACTTAATCTTGCACTATTAAATCTGGCGCAAACAATCCAAGTACCTTCCCTTGGTTTTGATATTGCTCCAATAGAATTAGGAACACCTTCTCGCTTGTTATACGACAATTCAAATTTGGTTTTTGAAAAAGCACTAATTGATAGACCAGAAATAGAAAAAGCAAAGCTTGCAATAGCAGATGCAAACTTGAAAACAAAAAATGCGAAAGGCGCTTATTTGCCTACATTATCTTATACATTAAGTTTGGGAAGCTCTTATTTTTATCAATTTAATAATCTGAGACAAGGTCAAAGTAATATTAATTTCTTTCAACTTTTAAACGATCGTTTTCAATATGGGGCAGGTTTATCTTTAAACATACCAATCTTTAATCGTTTTCAAACAAAGAACAGTGTTCGTAAAACAGTCATTAATAAAGAAATTCTTGAAGCTGGTTTGATCGACGAGAAATTAAAACTAAAACAAACAGTAGAACAAGCGTTTTTAGATGTTAAATCTGCATTAAAAAGCTATGAAGCCGCACAAATTTCATTGCAAGCACAAAAAGAAGCATTTAAAAATGCACAAGAAAGATATAATTATGGGGCAATGACTTTATTTGATTTTGATCAAGTAAGAACCCGATTGGTAAATGCACAAGGAACAATGATTCGTTCTAAATATGATTATGTATTTAAAACGAAAGTATTACAATTCTATTCTGGAGAATTAGTTTTAGAATAATTTAAAAAAGATTTTTAGAAGACCCTTCCTTTTAAAAAGGGAAGGGTCTTTTTTTATATGCTATTTTCATTTCTTGAAATACTATCTTTGTAAAAAAAACACACAAAAATTGGCAATCATCCTTAATATAGAAACCGCAACCAAAAACTGCTCTGTAAGTCTTGCAAAGAAAGGAAAAGTGATCGCAATAAAAGAATTGAATAACGGCAATTACTCACATGCAGAGGTTTTACACCCATTTATTGTAGCTATCTTAAAGGAAGCAGATCTAACTTCTAAAGAAATAGACGCCGTAGCGGTTAGCAAAGGACCAGGTTCTTATACAGGCTTAAGAATTGGAGTTTCTGCTGCAAAAGGGCTTTGTTTTGCTTTTGATAAGCCATTAATTTCAATTGAAACTTTGCGATCTTTAGCGCAAGCTATTTCAGTTGAAGAAGGGTTTATTGTACCGCTGTTAGACGCAAGAAGAATGGAGGTTTATGCTGCTGTTTTTGACAAAGATATAGAACAAGTAAGATCTACCCAAGCAGAAATAATTGATGAAAATTCTTTTGGGGAATATTTAGACACTGATAAAGTCTTTTTTCTAGGTGATGGCGCTCATAAATGTAAGCAGTTAATAACGCACAAAAATGCTTTTTTCATAGATGATAAATTTCCTTCAGCGAAAGAAATGGCACTATTGTCGTATCAAAAATATAAAATAAGCGACCTCGAAGATGTCGCTTATTTTGAGCCTTTTTATTTAAAAGATTTCGTAGCAATTCCAGAAAAGAAAAAGAAACCTATTTTTTAACGTTTACTTGATGTGGATATGGAATTTCAATTCCTGCGGCGTCTAAGGCCAATTTTACATTTTCTGTAACGTCAAAATAAACAGTCCAATAATCATCGGTATTACACCATGGTCTTACGGCAAAGTTCACAGAACTGTCTGCTAATTCAGACACGTTAACGGTCGGTTCTGGAGAATTTAAAACTTTTGGATGTGAAGTTAAAACATCCATTAAAACCTTTTTTGTTTGTTTTATATCAGCATCATAAGAAACGCCAATAGTAAGGTCGACTCTGCGAGTTCCCTCTGAAGTGAAATTAATAATTGTTTCGTTTGATAATAATCCGTTAGGAATAACTATTTCTCTATTAGATAAACCAATAATTTTGGTATTAAAAATTTCAATTTCTTTAACCACACCTAATTGTCCTTGGGCCTCAATTAAATCACCAATTTTAAAAGTTTTAAAAATCATAATTAAAACGCCTCCTGCAAAGTTAGCGAGCGAACCCTGTAAAGCGAAACCCACAGCCAAACCTAAAGCGGCAAGTATTGCTGCAAAGGAAGTAGTTTGTACGCCTAATTTTGAAATGACTGTAATGATTAAAAGTATTTTTAAGCCCCAACCAATCAAGTTGCCTAAGAATTTTTGAAGTGTAATATCTACACCACTTTTTTGCATTATTTTTAGAGAAGCTCTAATGATAAATTTGATAGCGAACAAGCCAACGATTAAAATAATCAGCGCCATTAAAGCATCTGATATAAATCCAAATTCCGCAAACAAGTTTTTAATTTTTTCTAAATTTTTTTCCATTTTTTTTTAATTGTAAATTTAATAAAATAATTTTAAAACTTATAGAAAGGAGGTTTCCCTTTTTTTAGTGTGAATTTTGGGCAAAAAAAAACATTTAGAATATTACTTCTAAATATTTTTTTTATTTATTTTCTCTGAATTACTCTACAATTAGAGTAAAAGGAATACTATATTTTACACCAACAGGTTTACCTCTTTGTCTTCCAGGTTTCATTTTTGGCAATTGTTTCATTACTTTAATCACTTCACTCTTAATTTTTGGATGTGGAGCTCTTGCTTGAATATTTACAATATTCCCTGATTTATCAATTTTAAAACCAATAAATACTCTTTTTCTACCAGAAGATAAACCTAATTCATTTGGTAATCCAGCATCGAATTTTTTTGAGAAATGTTTTTGTACTTTTTTACTAAAACAAGCTTTTAATTCTGCTTTATTTCCCTTACAACCAGGAAAGACAGGTACATCTTCAATAATCATAAAACTTACGTCTTCTATGACTTCTTCAACTTCTTCAACTTCTATAATTTCTACGGCTTCCGTTTCGTCTGTTTCTGTAGATTCTATCACTGTTTCCTCTACCTCTTTTTCATCTTCAACAATTTCAATTTTTTCGGGTGCTGGTGGTGGTGGTGTTTTTGGTTTTACAGGTTCTATTCTTTCAGTAATCACTGTTTCTTCTTCCAATTCAGCATTCATACTAACAGAACCTAAATCACCAATGTTTCTATCATAAGTTTTCTTTTCTATTGCAGCATAAGTTACAAAAAGGGCTAAAACGAGACCTATTTGCATGAAAATCTTACTGTAATTTTCTAAGTTTGACTTTGGGTTTTTCTTAATTTCCATTATAAATTTATTTATGTCGGTTGCTAATTTAACTAAATTATTGGTTTTTTCACACCTCTTAGTCTGATTTAACTTTATTTTTTTTTAATACGAGATTAAAAGCAATCAATCCTAGAACAATTCCTATGATGTTTGCAAGTACATCCTTATAATCACCCGTTCTATAAGAAGTTAGTGACTGTTGCATGACTTCAATAATTATGCCAAAAAGCAAGCAAAAAACTACGATGCGGTATTTTAGGGACGGTTTCTTGAAAAAAGAAAACAACCAACAAATCGTAAGTGTAAAGTAGGCGATTATATGGTATACCTTGTCATTAGCACTATATACTAGTACTACTTTCGGAGTTTTTATTAGGCTTAAATATGCAATACAGAGGGTAATGCCGATTGCTATAATAAAAAAATTATCCCTGAATAAGCGCTTTATATGTTTCAGCATCTAATAAATCTATTACTTGTGAAGGGTCTGAAATCTCAATTTTTATCATCCAACCTTTATCATAAGGATCAGAATTTACTAATTCTGGGTCGTCTTCTAGTGCTTCATTAAATTTGATGACTTCACCTGATAAAGGCATAAACAAATCAGAAACAGTTTTAACGGCTTCAACCGAACCAAAAATCTCACCTTCTTCAACCGTGTCATCTAAGGTATCTACATCCACATAAACGATGTCTCCTAATTCTCCTTGGGCAAAATCAGTAATACCTACTGTCGCGATCGTGCCTTCAATTTTAATCCACTCGTGATCTTTTGTATATTTTAATTCTGATGGTAAATTCATTCTTTTTTCTTTTTTTAAATTTAATTTCTTCCTAAGTTGTAAATAATATTAAATCCACCATTAATTGATTGCCTCGGAAAAGTGGTAGATATTGCATATTTAGATGTTTGATGGTTATAATAAAAAGATGCAGTCAAATTACTACTTAATCTATAATCTGCCGTAAATTTAATAGAAAATAGTTTTTGACCACCACTAATTTGGTTATTATCTTTATCTACAGATCTGATTTGTGTTAAATTGTCTCTTAAAGATACATCTGCCCTTAAATTAATATCGCCTTTTAGGGTTTGTTTTTTACCTGTGAAACGGGTTTTGAATTTAATATCTTTAAATACATAACCCATTCCAAGTACAAATTCAGTTCCTTTAATATCTGTTAATGTACTGTTGTTAAAATTCAATGTTAATGTTCTATCACTTTTTACTTCCCCTCTAAAAGAGAAAGAATTTTTCATTTTTAGGTCTAATTTAATTAGCGGTGAAAATTCATCAACCAAGGTAATTGCAGAAATCAATAACTCGGGTTCATAATTATCAGAAACATTTAAATTTGCATAAGGTGCCTTACGATCATATTGTAAATTATTCGTAAAACTAGACACCGTATACGAAGATCGATACCCATGGGAAACCACAAAGTTGCTGAAATTTTTCTTAAAGAATTTTAATTTCATTAATCCGTTATAACGCAATGTCCAATTAGGAATAGGAATGTCTCTAAACAAACCAGTAGCTACTTTATCAGGGTTTTTTCCTGAATAAGCAGCAATAAAAGCAGGCAATAATACTTGCTGACTATTTTCACCAAAATTAGCTTGATTTGTACCTGGGTTTTCTTTTGCCAACCTATTAGAAATAATCCTTCTATTAGCTCTTAATTTTTGAAATAAAGCATCTGAATTTGAAAATGCTGTAGAAATCATGGAGTAGCTCGTACTAAAGTTTCCTGTTTCATAAAAAGGGGTCTCTTCAAATTGATTCTTCCCTTTAATCAAATCTAACTGTTGAGAGAGATCTCTTGTTTGAATTTTATTTCCTCTTACATCGATGTTTAAATCTTTGATTGGTTTTAATGTAAATGTATAGTCTAGCTTATTGTAATGTGTTCTGCTAAAGGTTTTATTGTAATAGTCGTCTCCCTCTTTTCTCGTCACAAACCACCCATTTTCTAGGGCTGTATTTCTAATATCGACTTGACTTCCAAAAGCAAAAGAAGTAGGTGCACCTCCTAAAAACCCAATGTCTTCTGAATAACCTGGCAGCAATTGTCCGTTATTTTCTGAATAACTTATTTTGGCTTGTTTTACTGAAGTAACTATTCCATAAAGCCCTTTTAAAATTTTCTTTTCAAGCGGAATTTTTTTCTTAGGATACAGGACTCTTTTATATTTTTGTTTGATGCGCTTCGGTTTTTTAGACAAGCTATCGGTTGGTGCTTTTGGTTTCTTTAAAGGTAAAGGTTTTCTCTTGGTTTTTGCCCATTTTTCAAATCCTAAGCTTTTATAAAGTTTCTCAAAACTAAATGTTGTATTCAGGTTGTGGGTGTTTGCATTCTGAATTACATTTCCGATGAGTTCTACAGATGGAATACCATTTACGGTGTTTTGTGGAGCTGCTTGCCAATCGAAATCTGCTGTGTAGCCATAATCTGCTTTTATAAATGCTAAAAAAGGAATTTTATTAATTGGTAAATTGTAGGTTGCGTTTAATTTTTGATGATAATGATTGGCTCTTCCAGTGTTAAAGAAATCATCAAAAATCTGTATATCATTATCGTTATTAAACGTATCGTAAATGTAACTATTGGTTGCATTAAAGTTTAATTGCAATGATTTTGTCAAATCAAAACTAATCGTATAATCCCAATCAAACAAAAATCTACGTTGTTTTAATGCGGGTTGCGGTGCCAAACCTGCCACTAAATTTCTTGATTGTTGTTCGTTATAATTTCTGTTGATGCTAGAGTTAATCGCAAATGTTTTTGGAATAGGATTAAAGTTGATATCTTTTAAAAGTTTAGCGTATTTACTTTTAAAGGCTTTTGTGTTTTTAAAAGGAGTGAATGCTTTAGAGTTAAAACTAAAATTATAAGAAGCAGAAGTGTTCACACTTTCGTTAATCCGTTTTTTAATGTTATAATTTTTCTGAAACTCTTTATTATGCGCATAAGAAACTGCCAAATTTTCTACATTGTAAAATCTAGGTTTCTTCGTAGAATTTGGATTTCTATTCTTTTTAACATTGGTAAAACTAATACTTGTTCTTTTGGTGTAATCTTGTGAATTATTGATATTCTCTAAAGCTTTGTCTCTTGCATTCCCTGCAGGTGAACTTTCAAGAAAACTTTTAGCTTCTGAAAATTGAACATCTTGATATTGAGGATCAAATTTTGGGTCTATAAATTTCTCACCAATACTATAGCTCATTGGTATTTGAATTCCCCATTTTTTAGGCGTTAGAACTTGCCCTAAATTTATGGAGGTAGCAACATCATATTGTTTTGTTTCATCCAAACTACGTTGTCCCACACGGTCTTCTACATTTCCAAAACCAATGGTAGACATACTTCCTGATAGGGATACGTTTGCAAGATCTGCAAAGTTAGCATCTGCATTCACTACAGCTGCCCAACCCCCTTTATTATCGAACCCCGAAGAACGCAATTCATTAAACCAAACCTCTCCACTTATAGGGCCAGTCGTATTGTTTTTTAGACCAAGTACTATCGTTTTTAATTGTGCTAAAGTTGGGCTTCCTTTTACAGAAAGAGAATAGCCAACAGCTGTGTTTTCTGCTGTAGTTGTATATAAATCTGTAAAAGGAATTCCAGCTTTGTCTCTTTCTAACTTGATCAAGCCAAAGGTTTCTAAGAAAGCGTCTAAATTATTTGCTTCTGGCCAAAGATCTAGGGCAGAAGTACCATTTTTGGTAACCTTTAAAGGCACTTCTATTTGATAGTAATTATCATCTAGATCGGTACCTAATCGTATAATTGCAGAAAAATCATCATCTTCAATTGCAAGCGCTCCTTCATTTTTTTGAAGATGCATAAACATTTTTAAATTTTTAAACCTTCTTAAATCGATACTGATATTTTTATAAATTGCCCTCGCTTTATTGGGAGGTAGGTTATTTACTTTTAAGCTAACAGCTTGTTCATTTTGTAATTGCACCCTAGTGCTTCCTTGTAAACGCTCTCTTTCTATTCCTGGAGGTGTTTGATAGCTTCCATTATTTTGTTCAATACTAACCACACCCACTTCAAAGTCTTCTAACTCAGTATTATTTAAATCGATTGGCTCTGTCAACGTTTCATCTAAGGTTTTTGTGTACCGTCTCCAATCTCCACGAACCAAATCAAATTCACCAAAACGAATTACCACCGGCATTTTGAAATTGGTTAAAAACATTCTTACAAAACGAATACTATTAAAGTCTGAAATACCATTGATGGGGGTTCCGCTTCTAACAGGAACACGAAATTGATACCAAGTTGAAGCTTGTTTTTCTCCGTTTTCTAGCGTAACATCACTTGTTTTTTGATCAACTATAAAATTTTTCCCAACAGCCAAATCATTTTTATTCATAGAAATTTTATACTCGTAGAAACTTTCTACAGTATTCATGGTTTGATCCCTATTAATGTCTTCTACATCTGGGTATGCTGTTGATGAGGTTGGATATGCTTCTTCAGATTGATTTAAAGTTGGAGAGTTTCCTTCTGGATTGTTATAGTTTTTATATCTCGTAATTATAGAAGCGTTTATTTGATCTAATTGACTACTTCTAAAAAATTGAAAGTTATCTGCTGCAGGATCACTTAATTTCTCATAACCACTCCCTTTAATTCCATCAAAAGCCTTCTCTTTAGCATCATTTAGACCATCAAAACCAACATCCTGATTTAACCTAAAAGCGTCCTCTTCATTAAAAGCATAAATAATGGATGGATTTGTAGGTGCTTTACCCCAAATGGTTTGTACTGTATTCAAATCGCTCGTATCTTCTGGCAACCCGTTTTCATACATTTTACGACTATCTTGTAGGATGTCTTCAGAAACATTTCCTAAATTAATGTATAAATCTCCCACTTGATTAGAAAGATTATTTCTAACATCAGAAGGACTTATTCCTGTTGGCAAACCTTCATCATTGGTAATGGAGTAATTCTCATAAGGATCCATTACCCAAAATTGAATGTACTCAACATTTGCTTGGTCAAAATTATTGGTCGTTAAAGAGCGCATTATCCCTCCCCAATTTTCTTGTGGTTTTAACAAGGTAACGTTGTTATTGTCAACATCAATATCAGCTTCAAGACCATCATCGTTATAATTATAAGAACCTCTTTCTGCAGGGAAATACGCTAAATCTAAGGTTCTTATTTGAGAGTTCTGAGAAATATCTAACTGTACATTTGGGAACAATTCTCTATAATTAATTTGCCTTGTTTCTGCTCTAGATAACTCGTCTGCATCTATACTTGAAGGGGTTTGGCCCGCGCCATAGAAAATCTGATCTACACTATACCAAGCTAATTTTGCTCTTTTGTAGTTATAAGATAAATCGTTGTTTTTTCCATTAAATCGATCATTAATTGTATAACTAGGCGTACTTGCTTCGAACCAATCTAAAGGAGATAAGATGCTAATAGGAATTTGGGAAGCTTCAAAATCATCAATATAAGAAGTTGCCGCACCAGCAACATCAATTCCGTTTGGTGTTCCAGGTAATAAGTAAGCCATGTCTGCTCTCACAGATAAATTAGAGGGCACATCGGTATCTACAAAAGGCAGTTTGTTTGCCAATTTTGTAAGATAGGGAACCTCGCTAGCATAATCTAGATTGATCCCAAACATGGTATTGTTTATCGGATCTGAACCAAAATTCACCTTTGGTGTAATTGGCCTTTCATTTACATTTAAAATAGTTGCACCAACAATTAATTTATCAGAAAATGTATGTTCAACATCTATCCCTGCAAAAGTTTTACGTTGTTGATTAAACACCGCATTATTTTCAGTAGAGACACTAATTGGGGTGCCCGATGCTTGTAAACCTGGGTCTATAATTTGTACACGTCCCAATTGATAATCAACTACATAATCCACGCCTTCCAGTAATTGTCTTCCACCCGCTGTTACTTTTACAGAACCCCTTGGCACATTGAAAGATCCAATAGGAATTCCGCCAGAATTTTCTGATTTAAAGTATCCTTTTAAGAAATATTTATCTTTATTCTGAAAGTTATTTTTAATATTAATCTTCGTGTTTAAGTACAATTCTTTAAACAAAAAAGAAGCATCGAGGGTTTCATCTAAACCAACATCATTAGGAACACTATTGCTTTTCACCAAATCATTTCCAAAAGGTTCTGGTTCTGGGAAAAAGATAAATCCGTTTTGAGAGTTAACGGTAATTCCTTCTACATAATCGAAAAATCCATCGGCATTTTTAGATTGACTTTGGTCTAGTTGATCTAATTTTAATATTTGTATTAGAGGTAAGTTTGAGATTCCAATTGTATTTGCATTTTGTAAAACGTTGGAAGGTATTCCTGTCTGGTCATCTCGATATTGAATTTCGAAACGAAAACCATCCTGAGATAATGGATAGGCACCTAATGCATAGACGTTTTTCATCATTAAACGCCAGGTTGGAAAAGCTTCTTCAACTTCGATACCATTTACTAAAACAGGGGCACCATTTGCTTTTTTATTTCTTTTTGTTGTTAAAATTTCACTACGTAATAATTTCACTACTAAATTGTCTGGAGATTGAATCCCATCATTCGAAAATTCACCCACTTTAAAGGAATTTTCTGTACTTCCTGTAATACCACCTGCAGTAGTATATTCATAAGCAACTGCTAATACTTCACCATCATTTAATCTTCTGTTTAAAGAAATGAAACCTAATTGGGCGTTTAATGTAAATTCATTTGGCGCTAGTTTTCTTGCATTTTGTAACACAGAATAGTCTTTTCCTTCAGTCATATTGTAAGTTATGCCTTGCAATGTGTTATTTACCGTGGAAATATTTCTAAGAGGACTATCTGAGGCAAGTAAAGGAAATAAATTATTAGATTCATTTGTAGGTATATTTTTTCCAGCTGTGGTTGCTGGTGGTGTTGTAATGGGTTGTACCTCTCCCGTTTGATTTACCATTACCGCATTTTCAGTTTCACCTATATCTGCCAAAGCCACAATACTCCTAAAATCTTCAGTACTTGCGTTTCTGTTGGTGATCCAAACTTCTGCTCTTGTAATATTAATTTGACTATTAATTAAAGGATAGTTTGCAAGCGATTTTGCATAATTATCAATAAAATAGTGTGATAAGAAAAAGTGACGATCATTATCATAATCGGTCGCTTTCAATTCAAAAGGCTGAATGGTAGATCCGCCTTCGGCAACAATGGTTTTACTCTCTGAATTTTGTTGAGAAAAAACAGCTGTTATCTTTGTGTTTCCAAATTTCAACTTCGTTTTTAAACCAAATAAACTTTGGGCTCCATTGATTAAAGAGTTCTTAATTGGCATAGCAATATTACCAGCTTCAATACCTTGTATAATACCATCTTCAGAATATTCTCCTCCTCCATTTTTGTAGGCATTTACCTTTTCTTTAATATTATTTGCCTTATCCGTTAATCCGTCTATTTTGTTTTTAACACCCTCTATTTTATTTTTAACACCGTCTATTTTGTTTTTAATGGGGCCAGTTTTATTCCGGATATTCGATAGTTTTTCATTGTTTTTTTTACCTGCAACCTCAGAAATTGATGGGGGTATAAACTCTACTCTTACCGAATTTTGAAAATCGAATGTAGATTGTGTGTCGTAATTTGCAGTAAATTTAAGTCTAGTTCCTACTTTGGCTTGTAAGCTTACATTAATTTGCTGATCAAAATCAAGGGTAAAACTACTTCTGTTTTCTTCAGATAATTGTGGGTTTTCTGTATTTTGATAAATAAAACCTAATTTTAAATTTAAGTTTCCTGTAGGAATTACTTCTACAGCGGTACTTCCAAAAATGGTTTTAAAAAATTTAGAGTTTACATAGTACGTAGGTAAAAGATTTTTTTGAGCCTCTTTTGCCCCCTTTTTTTTAGTATTTCTTGCGCTTATTTTTTCTTTGAAATACTCCTTCATATCTCTCTTTAAACGATACTCAGCATATTCTTTAGGAGTAAGGTATATTGGAGTTCGTGTATTGTAATCTCCTATTTTTTCGATAATTACATATTTGTTTAAGTCAGTATCAAAAAAAATTTCTTTTGTCGCTAAGTAATCTAAAAACAAACCACCTGTTTGCTCTTTTTTAAAGTTATATCTTAATTTTATGGAGTCTTTTTTTACAGATAAAGAATCACTTTCCTTATTTGTTTGCGCAGAGAGAGATGTGTTTACCAAAAAAATAAAAGCAAGAAACAGTATGGTATTTTTGAAAAAATTATTCAATTTATTATAAGTTTTTTAAAGCTAATTTTATTAATTTTTCAACAGAAGCATCTGGATTTTCTTTTAAAACCATAGCAAGGATTTTATCCGATTGTTTTTTATTAAAACCTAAAACCTCTAAAGCAGCTAACGCTTCATCTTTGTTGGTATTGCTTGTAAACGCAGAAACTTCATCAATATTAAATGTTTTTAAAATTTTATCTTTTAAATCCACAATAACTCTTTGCGCTGTTTTTGCGCCAATCCCTTTAACAGATTGAATTAGTGGAACATTTTCTGTTGCAATTGCGTGCTGTATTTCTTCGGAAGTCATCGAAGATAACATTGTTCTCGCAATACTTGGTCCCACACCAGAAACAGAAATTAATAATTTAAAAACTTCTCTTTCTGTTTTAGTGATAAATCCAAAAAGGGTGTGTGCATCTTCCCGAATCGATAAGTGGGTATATAAAACCACTGCTTCATCTTCGGGTAAACCCGAAAAAGTGTTTAATGAAATATGGAGCAAATAGCCAACACCATTACAATCTACAACAACTTCTGTTGGACTTTTCTCTACTAATCTTCCTCTAACTTGTGTAATCATAGAATTCTTTTTTCAGGCTTCAAAAGTAATAATTTATTTATTCTTTTCTCTTTGCTGTGCATCTACGGCTGCTAAAGCTGCCATATTTACCATTTCATCAACACTGGCGCCCAATTGCAAAACGTGTACGGCTTTACTTAAACCTAAAATGATCGGACCAATAGATTCGGCTCCTTCAACTTGTTTTAGTAATTTATAGGTAATATTTGCAGACTCTAAATTTGGGAAAATTAAAACATTTACTTTTTTTCCATTTAATTTTGAAAAAGGAAATTCTTTTGCCAACATTTCTGGGTTTAAAGCAAAATCAGCTTGAATTTCTCCATCTACAGTTGCATTGGGGAAATGACGGTGGATATAAGAAACTGCTTCTCTAATTTTTTTAGAAGTTTCCGAATTTGAAGAGCCAAAATTAGAAAAAGACAACATCGCTACATTTGGTTTCATTCCAAACATTTTTGCTAAGTTAGAAGTCATTTGAGTAATTTTTACCAAATCTTTTGCAGAGGGATTGATGTTAATCGTAGTATCTGCTAAAAATATTGGGCCTTGTTTTGTTAACATTAAATTACAAGCGGCAACTCTAGAAATGCCAGTATCTTTTTTTATCAACTCTAATATTGGTTTTACAACAGTAGGATAGGGCCTAGAGTATCCAGTTATTAGGGCATCAGCTTCATTTTCATTCACCATCATTGCAGCAAAATAATTGCGTTCACGCATTAAGTTTTTTGCGTCAGATAATGTTTTTCCTTTCCGTTGTCTGCTTTTCCAATAAATTTCACCAAAACGATTTCTGCGCTCGGTTTCTTCATCTGTCTTTGGGTCGATAATAGGCACATTTGCTGTAAAGCCAATTTCTTCCATTAATTCTAAAATAACTTCTTTTCTTCCTAATAAAATAGGTTTTCCTAGTTTTTCATCATGAATTCTTTGTGCTGCTTTTAAAACATCTAAATGATCTGCTTCTGCAAAGACGATGCGTTTTTTATTGCTTTTTGCCCTGTTGTGTAAAAGTCTAATTTCTTTACTACCAGAACCTGATCTTTCCATTAATTCTTCTCGGTACTCATCCCAATCTTCTATCGGTTCTAGTGCAACTCCAGAATCCATTGCCGCTTTGGCAATTGCTGGTGGAATTTCATAAATTAATCTTGGATCAAATGGTTTCGGGATAATGTATTCTCTTCCGTAAGTTAAGCTTACTTCGTCATAAACAATATTTACTTGTTCTGGTACAGATTTCTTCGCTAAATCAGCTAAAGCATGTACTGCAGCCATTTTCATTTCTTCGTTAATTTTGGTTGCTCTCACATCCAAAGCGCCTCTAAAAATAAAAGGGAAACCAAGTACATTATTTACTTGATTAGGATGGTCTGACCTTCCAGACGCCATGATAATATCATCTCTTGTTGCAATTGCTAAATCGTAATTTATTTCAGGAATAGGATTTGCCATTGCAAAAACAATAGGGTCTTTTGCCATTGCTAATAACATCTCTGGAGTTACGACATCTCCTTTAGACAAGCCAATAAAAACATCGGCACCATGCATGGCTTCTCCTAAGGTTTGTAAATCTCTATCCGTTGCAAATTCTGCTTTTTGTGAAGTAAGATTGTTTCTGTCATCTCTAATAACGCCTTTGCTGTCGCACATCACTACATTTTCTCTTTTTACGCCTAATTTTAAATATAAGCGAGTACAAGAAATAGCCGCAGCGCCAGCTCCATTGACAACAATTTTCACATTGCTGATCTTTTTTTCTGTAATATCAACCGCATTTTTTAATGCAGCAGCAGATATAATTGCCGTTCCATGCTGATCATCATGCATTACTGGGATGTCTAATTCTTCTTTGAGGCGTCTTTCGATTTCAAAAGCTTCAGGAGCCTTAATATCTTCTAAATTGATACCTCCAAAAGTGGGAGCAATTGCTTTTACAGTTTCAATAAACTTATCTACATCTGTAGCATCTACTTCAATATCAAAAACATCAATGTCTGCAAATATTTTAAAAAGCAATCCTTTTCCTTCCATTACTGGCTTAGAAGCTTCAGGACCAATATCACCCAAGCCAAGTACAGCAGTTCCGTTTGTAATTACTGCGACTAAATTTCCTTTAGCAGTATATTTATATGCGTTGTTTTTGTCTTTTGCAATCTCCAAACAAGGTGCTGCAACTCCCGGAGAATACGCCAAAGCTAAATCGTGTTGCGTTGCGTATTTTTTTGTAGGAACAACCGCAATTTTGCCCGGTTTAGGTTTTGCATGATATAGTAATGCTTCGTGTCTTTTTCTAGAATCGCTCATAAATGATTTTTATACACTATTTTTAACTTGCTAATATAGCCATTTCAATGAAAAATTTAGTAAACATTTTTAGTTTTAGGTACTTAAAATTATTATAAATACTTAATAAACTGTAGGGTTCCTTTTTTAAGCTTTTTAAAATCAAGAGATTTTTATTTAAAAGGTATTTTAAATTATCTTTGTTGTCAATGAATATAAAATTACTTTTATTCGGAATTACAACAGATTTAGTAGGTGCTTCAAATTTAGAAATAGCAGTTGCAGAAGCTTCAACGATTTCTAATTTTAAGAGTTTATTGAAGAAAACCTATCCACAATTAAAAAAAATAGACTCCTATGCGATTGCAGTAAATGAAGCCTATGCAACCAATGATTTGGTTTTAAAGGAGAATGATGTGGTTGCTGTTATCCCGCCTGTTAGTGGAGGTTAAAAGAGTTTTCTTTAACTTTTTTATGAAGAAAAACTACGCCGGTGTGATTTTAACTCGTCACTATTTCTGTAAATACTTCTTATCAACATAGAAGGTGCCAAATGGAATTACAGAAGCGACTAGAACAATCCCTAATGTTTTATAATTCCAATTCATTTCCTTTTTGAGGATAATAGCCAAAACAAGATACAGCATAAAAAGAATTCCATGTGGCATTCCTAGCATTTTAACGTAAGAAGCATCGCCTTGAAAATATTTAATAGGCACTGCAATAAAAAGCAATAGTAAAAAAGAGGTTCCTTCAAAAAAGCTAATAATTCTAAAGATGTTTTTCATTTTTTAATAAATTTCAAATTGTGAAAATTTGTTTAATCCGTGTCTAATATTAATTAATACAAAAATACAATTTTGTTTTCCTATTTTTGTGGATCCATGAAAAGAACCTCAATAAAAATCACTTCAAAAAAATTAGACCTACAGGAATGTTATAATTTTGTAGAAGATCCAGCTTGTGGTGGAATTGCAGCTTTTATTGGTACCGTAAGAAATGATACGCAAGGAAAAGAAGTGACTCAATTAGATTTTACGACATACAAGCCTATGGCGATAAAAGAGATGCAGAAAATTGCCGATTTGGCTTTGGAAAAATATGAGGTAAAAAAAATGGCCATTCACCACGCAGAAGGAATGTTACAAATTGGCGCAATTCCTGTGATAATTTCAGCTTCGGCAAAACATAGAAAAGCAGCTTTTGATGCCTGCGAATTTGCGATAGATACCTTAAAAGAGACAGTTCCTATTTGGAAAAAAGAGCACTTTTCAAATGGTGAAGTTTGGGTAAATGCTCATCCGTAAATGAGTTTCTAGGTCACAGAATTTTTAGTTATTCTCAATAACTAAGTAGAAACAACCTTCCTGCTTTGCAACCACAGATAAAACTGTAATCCAAATAAAATGGCTCCAGCCAGTAAGTGAATTGCTTGTGTTCCCATTGGAATTTCGGCATAATACATTAAAATTCCTGTAATCGCTTCTAAGAAAATGCAGCACACAATCCAATTGATTAATTTGTATCCTAAATTTTTCAGTTGATTTAGATAAAGCATTCCAAAGTTTACCAAAACAATTGCAATGGTAAAGGATCTATGAAAATAGAATTTAAAACTAGGGTTCATTAAACTATGGTTCTTGTTTTCGAAGCCATATAATTTGACTTGTTCGTCTATAAATTGTCTCACTTGTGTTCCCATTATGACTTGTATTAATGAGAAAATTATAGAAATGATTAAAAGTTTATTGAATAATGAATTGAATATAAAAGTATTTTTATTGTCGGAAACTATAAATTTCAATCCTAATAAAAGCGCAATAATAATTAATCCAACAACCATGTGGACCGTTATGATAGCAGGTGTTAAATTGGTGTCGACTACTGTTTTTCCTAACCAGGCTTCAAACAGCATTAAAAAGAAGGCGCCAAATGCCAATAATGGAATTCTTCTGTCGGTCTTTCTTTGTTTAAATGCTCCATAAATGAGAAAAAGAAAGACAAAACCAGCTAAAACAGAAACCAATCGGTTTATATATTCTGTCCAAGTATGGTATTTGTTGAAGGTGTTGTAATTGTGTTTTGTGTATTCAGACCAGTTTTTTGTATTGAAGAGAGTTCCTGTTTTTAAATCATTTTCTGCAACAAATAAAGCGTTCTCTTTAATAATGATAAAGCCTTGTTCGTATAAGGTGTTGGGTTTCCATGTAATTTGTTCTTCAGATGTTGGTGGAATATAATAGCCAAAACATTTAGGCCAATCTGGGCATCCCATTCCAGAGCCAGTCATTCTAACGATTGCTCCTGCTAAAAAAATTAAGTAGACAGATAGTATTGAAATCTGTACAGTTTTTGAAAATTTATTTTTCATAAGAGGCGGATGTTTTTGCAAAAATAAGCCAAAAATAAGTCGCTTAAAATATTTTAAGCGACTTATTGTGTTGTAAAAAAAAATTAAAAAATAGTATTAGATAACTCTAACATCTATGGCATTTAAACCTTTTCGACCTTCTTTAAGGTCAAACTCTACTGCGTCGCCTTCTCTAACCTCGTCAATCAATCCTGATACATGTAAGAAATACTCTGTGTTCGAATCGTCTTCTGTAACAAATCCAAATCCTTTAGATTCGTTGAAGAATTTTACTGTTCCTTTTTTCACTTTAATATAAAATAAATGTTAATACTACTACAAATATAAGGCTATTAGTCATTGGTCTTACAAAAGAACTTTCCAAAGTAATTTTGTTTAGAACCGAGAAGTACAATCAAAATTTTGAGAAAGGAAGGTTCAATGCAATTATTTGTTATCATAAAATTTTTAGAAGCTGTTTTAGGAATGTCAATAAATATAGTGGTTGTGGCGATTTTTAAATTATAAAAACCTGCATATCAATACTTTATAAAAGTAATTTTTTTGAAGTTAAAATTGCAAAAAAGGTCAATTTGTTAAGAACTTCAATGATTTGTGAATAAGTATGACTTTCTTTTTTTACTAAAAAAGCCAATCTTTGTAGGGGTCGTTATCGACGATCATTAAATATTTAAAGAACCCCAATTTACTATGGAAATTACTCAAATCATAAAAAGAGACTCTATAACAAACCTTTTTGAGTTAGATAAAATTACAAAAGCTATTGAAAAAGCAATGCTTTCTGTAAATAATGGAACTGAAAATGACGCCATTGAAATATCTAACAGTGTAAATGAAACTTTATTAGAAAGAAAGCTTAATGAACCTTATTATATTCCTACAGTAGAGCAAGTCCAAGATATCGTAGAATTTAAATTAATGGACAGCCCTTTTCAAGATGTTGCGAAAGCTTACATTTTGTATCGAAATGAACAAACAAGGATTAGAAAAGGAAATATTTTTGAAAAGAGATTGAACTTAAAGCCATACGATTATCCAGCTTTAACAGATTATGTGGATGCTATTAGACACTCTTATTGGATTCATACAGAATTTAACTATACTAGTGATATTCAAGATTTCAAGGCAACTCTTTCGGAGGTAGAAAAGAGTGCAATCAAGAATACGATGTTAGCGATTTCTCAAATAGAAGTAGCAGTTAAGACATTTTGGGGCGATATTTATAAAAAAATGCCGAAGCCAGAAATAGGTGCGGTTGGATCAACATTTGCAGAAAGTGAGGTTCGTCATCATGATGCATACTCTCATTTACTAGAAATTTTAGGTTTAAACAATGAGTTTCAAAATCTAAAGAAGAATCCAATAATGATGAGGCGTGTTAATTATTTAGAAACCGCTCTAAAAAATGTAAAAAGTGAAGATAATAGAGAATTTTCTGAATCAATCATTTTGTTTTCTTTATTCATAGAACACGTGTCTTTATTTTCTCAGTTTTTGATTATAATGGCTTTCAATAAGCATAAAAATGTATTAAAAGGAATTTCTAATGTTGTAGAAGCGACTTCTAAAGAAGAACAAATTCATGGAGATTTTGGAATTGATATTATTAAAATCATCAAAGAAGAAAATCCAGAATGGTTTGATGAAGACCATAGTTTAATGGTTCAAGAAACCTGTAGAGAAGCTTTTATTTCTGAAAGTAAAATAATTGATTGGATTTTTGAAAAAGGAGAATTAGATTTTCTATCAAAAAATGTAATTAAAGAATTTTTAAAAAATAGATTTAATAATTCATTGGCAAGTATTGGTGTTCCAAAAATATTTGATGTTGATCAAGTATTATTGTCTGAAACAGATTGGTTCGATGATGAAATTATAGGAACCAAACACGGAGATTTCTTTGTCAAAAGATCTATCAATTACAGTAAAAGAACGAAAAGTATAACCAGCGACGACTTATTTTAAACTATGAACATAAACAGCCAAAAAACCACTGAACTGACAGAGCACGAAAGATTAATCCAAGCAGCAAACACAGCCAGGAAAGAAATTCTTGAAAAAAATAAAGAACCCGAAATTAGTTGGTTAACAGAAAATAGCCGTAAATTTTTAGAGTCGGGTTATTTAACAGAAAAAACAACTCCAGAGGAAAGAATACGCGAAATTGCGGACAATGCAGAACGTATTTTAGGTATTAAAGGGTTTTCTGATAAATTTTATAAGTACATGGCAGCGGGATATTTCTCATTGTCATCGCCAGTTTGGTCTAATTTTGGAAAGAAAAGAGGCCTACCTATTAGTTGTTTTGGTTCACATATAGCAGATGATATGGGAGATATTTTATTCTCACAATCCGAAGTTGGTATGATGTCTAAATTAGGTGGAGGAACTTCAGGCTACTTTGGTAAATTACGCGGAAGAGGTGCAGATGTTAAAAATAATGGCTCTTCATCCGGATCTGTGCACATTATGCAATTGTTTGAAAAAATGGTTGATGTTGTAAGTCAAGGTTCCGTAAGACGTGGAAGGTTTTCGCCTTATTTACCGGTAGATCATAAAGATATTAAAGAATTTTTAGAAATAGGTACAGAAGGAAACCCAATACAAGAATTGACGCATGGTGTAACTGTTAGTGATCAGTGGATGCAAGAAATGATTGATGGTGATACTGATAAGAGAAGTATTTGGGCAAAAATATTACAAAGAAGAGGAGAAATTGGGTATCCATATATTCTTTTTAGAGACAATGCAAATAATGGAACGGTAGATGTTTATAAAGACAAAAATCACGAAATTTATGCAAGTAACCTTTGTACTGAAATAATGTTACCGTCTAATGATGACTGGTCTTTTGTATGTTGTTTATCATCTATTAATTTAGTGCATTATGATAAATGGAAAGATACAGATGCAGTGGAAACACTCACTTACTTTTTAGATGCCGTAATGCAAGAGTTTATTACGAAGTTAGAAGTATTCAAAGATTCTCCAGATAGAGACGACCAGTTTACTTTTCGTTTTATGGAAAAAGCGTATAATTTTGCAAAAGATAACAGAGCATTAGGTTTAGGAGCTTTGGGTTGGCACTCATTTTTACAATCTAAAATGTTAGCATTTGATAGCCAAAAGGCATATGATTTAAATACAGAAATCTTTAAGGTTATTAAAGAAAAATCATACAAAGCGTCACAAGAAATGGCACAAAAATATGGTGAGCCATCAGTTTTAAAAGGATACGGAAGACGTAATACAACATTGAACGCAATAGCGCCAACAACATCATCTGCATTTATTTTAGGACAAGTGTCACAAGGTATTGAGCCAATATGGTCTAACATTTACGTAAAAGATATTGCGAAGATAAAAACGACGATTAAAAATCCAATATTAGAAAAACTATTAGAAGAAAAAGGTGAAAACACAAAAGATGTTTGGAAAAGCATTAGAGACAACGATGGTTCTGTACAACATTTAAGCATCTTAACAGAAGAAGAAAAAGACGTGTTTAAAACCTATTCAGAAATAGATCAAAAGGTAATTGTTTATCAAGCAGCGAATCGACAAAACCATATAGATCAAGGACAATCTATAAATATTATGGTACATCCAGATACGCCAATTAAAGAAGTAAATGATGTATATATTACCGCATGGAGATTGGGTGTAAAATCGATGTATTACCAACACAGTATGAATGCAGCACAAAAATTTAAACAAAAGAAAGACTGTTTAAATTGCGAAGGATAATCGGTCAGATTATTTTTATTATAAGTTAAAAGAAAGAGAAGTTGAAAAGCTTCTCTTTTTTTGTATTTTCGTAGCACTTGTAATTCTTGCCTTTCCTTGTCGTTCAAGATAAACTACAGCAGAAATTTCAAAGAAGTCACTAAAATGATACTGAACTAAATTCAGCATAAAATGAACTGGGAACAACTCCTGTCACTAAAACGCTTTGGTGACAAACAAAAACGACCAAGAGAAGCACAAGACGAGACACGTTTGGGTTTTGATGTAGATTTTGATAGAATTATTTTTTCATCAGCATTTAGAAGTCTACAAGACAAAACACAGGTAATTCCGTTATCAGAAACTGACTTTGTTCATACCCGTTTAACACACAGTTTAGAAGTCTCTGTTGTTGGGAGAACCTTAGGAAGAAGAGTCGGGAAGGTGTTGTTAGAACGACATTCAAATTTACAGAAATTAGGCTATACTTTTAATGATATTGGAGCCATTGTTGCTGCAGCTTCTGTAATGCACGATATTGGAAATCCACCTTTTGGGCATTCGGGAGAAAAAGCAATTGGTGAGTATTTTAAAACAGGTAATGGAGCAAAATACAAAGACCAATTAACAGACAAAGAATATCAAGATTTAATAGATTTTGAAGGAAATGCAAATGGTTTTAAAATTTTAACCGAAACCAGAGAAGGTGTTTCTGGGGGTTTGCGCTTAAGTTATGCAACTCTAGGTGCTTTTTTAAAATATCCTAAAGAGAGCCTTCCAAAGAAACCAACCTCTCACATTGCAGATAAAAAGTATGGCTTTTTTCAATCAGAAAAGAAGGAGTTTTTAGAGGTGATTACTGATTTAGGAATGAAGCAAAAATCCACTTCGGCCATTTCATTTTACAGACACCCACTGGCTTATTTAGTAGAAGCGGCAGATGATATTTGTTATACAATTATCGACTTTGAAGACGGAATTAATTTAGGTTTAATTGAGGAAGAATTTGCTTTAGAGTATATGATTAAGTTGGTGAAAGACACGATTGATAGTAAAAAATACCATTCTCTAAAACATAAAACAGACCGAGTAAGTTATTTACGAGCGCTGGCTATTGGTGTATTAATTAATGAAGCTGTAGCCATTTTCTTAGAAAACGAAGAAGCCATTTTAAATGGAATTTTTGAAAAATCGTTATTAGAAAAATGCAAGTATGAAGCACAAATAAATGATATTATTAAAATAAGTGTTGATAAAATTTACAACAGCAATGAAGTAGTTGAAAAAGAGATTGCTGGATATCGAATTATTGCCGATTTATTAGCCGTTTTTGTAACGGCTTTAAACAACAAGTTTGATGGAAATCAATCAAATTTTGACAAGCTCGTATTGAATTTACTTCCTGAAGAATATCAAACTACAACCCATAGTTTGTACAATAGAATACTACAGGTTTGTAGTTATGTTTCAAGAATTTCAGATAGTTATGCGATTAGATTGCATAAAAAATTAACTGGAAATATTTCGTAATAAAAGAGAGAAGAAGTAGTGTTTTCAATCTTTTTCCTCACTTATACTTTTTTTAATCCAATTTGTACATGCCTCAAAAGAATTAAAAATATGTTCTTTTGGAATAAAATCTGGAATGATATCAATTCTTTCCATCATATATTTTGGTTGCTTCAATAAATTGATAAATAAAGCCATTACATTCTTTGTTTTTAAATCTTGCAGCATATCTTCCATCGCATACAATCCAGATTGGTCCATATATTGCATTCTTCCTAAACGCATAATTACAATAGAAGCAGTATTCGGTATTTGTTGGTAGAGCGCTTGAAAATCACTCGTAGAGCCAAAAAACAAAGGACCTTTTATATGTTTTATAAAAACTTTTTCTTTTAAACCCTCTGGAAAATCAACTTCATCTGCCCATTCTTCTTCTTTTAAAGCTTTTACATCAGATCGCTCAGCTGTTAAATCTCCAATTTTTTTCATGAACATTAAAGAGGCAATTACCAAACCAATACCTACGGCGTACACCAAGTTCCAAAACGTAGATAGTAATAAAACGATGATCATAATCAATACTTCTGAACTTAATTTTAAAGGACCAATTTTAAGATCTCTTGGTAAACCTGGTATGGCTTTTAGACCTTTATAATCCATGACTCCAATACCAACAGTTATCAAGATTCCAGCTAAAACTCCAGCAGGAATTTTAGAAGCAATAGGCCCTAACCCTAACATTATAATTAATAACATAATTCCCGAAATCATTCCAGAAAGTTTTGTTTTTCCACCAGCATTTATATTTACGACAGTTCTAATTGTTGCACCTGCTCCAGGAATTCCGCCAAATAAGGCAGCAATACTATTTCCAATTCCCTGTCCTACTAATTCTCTATTGGGTCTGTGTTTTGTCTTGGTCATATTATCTGCAACAACACTTGTTAACAGCGAATCTATTGCGCCCAAAAGAGCTAATGTTAAGGCAGTAAAAATATAAGGCGAAATACTATTTATAGAGAACCCTGAGAAAATTTCCCATTTAATTTCCGGGATTCCACTAGGAATTTCCTGAATAGTTCTATACTCTAAACCAAAGCCTACGGCAATACCAGACATAACAATTAATGCAACTAATGTACTTGGTATTTTTTTTGTTATCCGTTTAAACCCATAGATGATAAAAATAGTTCCTAAGGCAAGAATGAGTTCTAGCCAATTAATGTTCTGGATAGCTTTAGGAAAAGCTTTCAAAGCACCTAAAGCACCAGAAGTTTGTTTTGCTGCTAGTGTTTGAGCTTCTTTTTGAATATCAGCAGGGGTTATTTGATTTGCTCTGTCAATGGTTTCTTTAAAGTTTTCTAAAACTAAAATTCCTTCGCCAGCTTCTTCTTTTAGAATGTTTTCTAGAATTACTTCTTCAGCCTGTGCTTTAAATGTTGTAACAAATTCTGTATCTTCTTTAGGGTAATATCCTACAGAAGGCAATACTTGTGTTAGTAATATAATGAGACCAATTGCTGTCATAAAACCAGAAACAACAGGATAAGGAATGTATCTAATATACTTTCCTAATCCAATTAAACCCAATCCAATTTGAAATAAACCAGCGAGTAAAAAGACCGTTAAGATTGCCGGTAAGGCTTTAGTAACATCTCCATCATTTGCAGCGATAATTCCTGCAATAACAATCATACTAACTGCAGTCATAGGAGCAGTTGGTCCTGATATTTGAGTATTGGTTCCGCCAAAAATTGCTGCAAAGAAACTTATAAAAATAGCACCATAAAGACCTGCACTTGGACCTAATCCAGAAGAAACTCCAAACGCTAAAGCCAATGGTAAAGCTACAATACCCGCCGTAATACCTCCAAAAGTATCACCCTTAATATTTGAGAATAATTTTTTCATTTTTTGAACTAAGGTAACTATTCTATTCTAAAGTGGGGTGGGAGTTATATTCTAACGATTAAAAGTTTTAAAAATTAATAAATGTAATTAAATTGATTTGATCTCTGTTTGAAGCTTCAAATAGTTGATTCATATATCCCAATTCTAGTCTCATATTTTTCTTCAATTGATACCCAAGTCCTCCACAAACTCTGTTTCTATCAAAGATATTTGATTGGCCATTAAGAAAAATTTCATTGTATCCAGAAATATAATATTTAGAAGATTTTATAGGGATTTGTATGCCCAGAAAATATCTAAATCTTGTTTTAAAATCAGCTTCTACAAAACGCTGTTCAAACCGATATCGATGACTTAATTTTAGGACACCAATTTTTTGTTTAGTAATTACTTGTTGAAAAATTCGATGTTCATTTATACTAGTTTTATGAGTTGTTTCTCCGATATAATTTTTCGAAAGTATATATCCGTACCCCATTAAAACATTTGTGTTTTCGGTAAGATTATACCCAAGACCAGTCCTTAAAAGTAATTGTTCTAAATCACCAATAGCATTGTAATTTCTATATTGGACTTCATGGTGAACATGCCATTTGGAGTTTAATTTTTTACTCCCAATATAAATTAACCAATTCCCCAAATCACTGCTTTGAGCAGTGATTTTTGGAGAAATTAGTAAAAAGGTGATCATTAAAAATAAGACTCTCATTTCTATTCATAAAAAGTTACGGTACCTTCTTTAATATCATACATAGCACCTACAATTTTTATGCTACCTTCCTCTTCCATTTCTTTTAGAACTGGACTTTGAGTGCGAATAGTATCGAGTGTCATAATTACATTTTTTTCAGCGACTTTATTCACAAAATCAATATTACTTGAGTTTCTTAAATTTGAGTCTGTTGGTGCTGTAACTGCTTTTACTGCAGGCTTTATTTTACTTAACAATGCCGTTAAATTACCTAATTTAGCATCATCACAAGCACCTTTTACAGCGCCGCAGGCAGTATGCCCTAAAACGACAATTACTTTAGTACCTGCTAATTTACAGGCAAATTCCATACTTCCTAAAATATCTTCATTCACAAAATTTCCAGCGACTCTTGCGCTAAAAATATCTCCGATTCCTTGGTCAAATATGAGTTCTGATGAGACTCTAGAATCAATACAACTTAAAATGGTTGCAAAGGGATATTGACCCGTACTTGTATCCGTAACTTGATCTAATAAATCTCTTTTTATAGCCGTATTGCTTTTAAATCTTTTATTTCCTTCTTTTAATAAATCGATTGCTATTTCTGGATTTATAGCTGCTTGTGTTTCTTTTGTTTGTGCTTTCATAATTTTATTTTTTATGCTGTTTTTAGCCTTAATTTAAAGAACTCAATAAAACTCTTCGGATTTTCTATTGTTCCACGTTCAGAAATAATTTTAATATTGATATCTCTTTCTTTTGCTTTAACAGTGAAATCATCTAAAATTTCTATAATATCATTATCTAAATACCTCGTTTTTCTTACATCAATTTCTAAGAAAGTAGCTTTTGGTAAATTATCTAATTCTTTTAAAATAGCTCCTTTGTTAAAAAAAGTAACTTCTTCTGCGAGCGTCATTTTTATTTTATGTTCTCCGTTACTTTTATCTTCAATATGTAAAAAGTGAGAGTTTTGGAAACTCTTAATAAGAATAACAACCACACCTACTGCCAATCCTAACCCAATTCCATAGAGCAAATCTATAAAAACAATTCCTAAGACAGTTACTGTAAAAGGAATAGATTGTTTCCACCCGAGTTTATACATCTGCAGAAATAAACCAGGCTTTGCTAATTTATAACCTACAATTAAAAGAACTGCTGCTAAAACGGATAAAGGAATCTTATTTAATAAAGAAGGAATTAAAATTATAGAAATTAATAAAAAGAAACCATGTATTATTGCAGACATTTTACTTCTTCCTCCAGATTGAATGTTTGCAGAACTTCTTACAATTACTTGTGTAATTGGCAAACCACCAATTAATCCAGAAAGAATATTTCCAGTTCCTTGTGCTAATAATTCTCTATTCGTAGGCGTAACATTTTTATGAGGGTCTATTTTATCCGTAGCTTCTACACATAATAAAGTTTCTAAACTAGCGACCAATGCAATTGTGAAGGCTACAACCCAAATTTCAGGATTTGTTATGGCATTAAAATTTGGAAAACTAAATTGTCCTAAAAAAGAATCTAAATTATCAGGAACTGGAACACTCACTAAATGAGAAGCGCTAATGCCATATTTTGATTCCGAATCTGTAACAAAGAAATAGACAATACCTGCAACAACGGCTACTAAAGGCCCCTGAATTAAATTAAAAATTTTTCCTTTTTTTGATAAAACAGTACTCCAAAGTAAGAGAATTCCCAATCCTATTAAACCAATAATAGTAGAACCTAAACTAATATTATTTAAAGATTTAAAAATTTCTGAAAATGTATTTTCTCCATCAACTTGAAAGAAAGCAAAATCTCCTTCGGGATTCGCATCATATCCAAAAAAGTGAGGAATCTGTTTTAAAATAATTATAATTCCGATTCCTGTTAGCATCCCTTTGATTACGGATGAGGAAAAATAATACCCAATAATTCCTGCCTTTAAAAAGCCAAAAATTATTTGAATAACGCCTCCTAATACAACGGCAACTAAAAAGTTTTCATAACCTCCTACTGAGCCGATTGCGGTCAATACAATCGCCGCCAAACCAGCTGCTGGACCACTTACTCCAATTTTTGAATCACTTAAAGCACCCACTACAATACCACCAATAATCCCTGCAATTAATCCAGAAAAAAGAGGTGCACCACTTGCTAATGCAATACCTAAACACAAAGGTAATGCTACGAAAAACACTACAATACTTGCAGGTAAATCGTTTTTGATATATTTAAACATATAAAAAAAAGTATTTTTATTCTAAATAAAATTATTTAGAGTTTTTTGAAATTTAAAAATGATTGATTTTGACTTAATAAACGAATCTATGATAACCAAAATTCGGGGGGAGGTGTGGTGTTTTTTTGATATTCTGAAGTGTAGTTTTTAGATTGAAAACGTACATTTTTTTTCTTTTGAATTCCATTTAAGAATAAAGTTACAAAATTTTCTGAGGAGTAAATCTTAATTTCTAAATCTTTTGCAGCTTCTTTTCCTTTGTTTTCTTCTTCTTCATTCATGTCAAGAAAAAAAGCAAGATCCTGAGAATCATCAACCAAACTAATTACTGTGGGAGTAATCAATAAAAGTGAAAATAGTAAGGTAAAAAAAAGTGAAATAGAATTTCTCAATGTCTTTTTTTAGGTACTGCAAAAATAAGAAAGGTTTTTGAAATAGTAATTAAATAAAAACTAAAAATTGTCTAAAAGTTTTAGGTCATTCGCAAGAATCCAACCCAATTTACCATCAGCAATTTTAATTTTTTTCCATTTATCAACCGAATCTAAAACAAAAACTTTTGTACCTTCATGTAAAGTGAAAATTTCTTCAGAATTTAAAGTTGGCGCATTTCTAATCTCCGTTTTTACAGCAAATACAATTGCTTCTATATTCTTTTTCGAAAAAGCATATTGATTGTAAGTGATGAAAAGAACACAAATTAAAAAGAAAAAACTCAGAATGCTTGTTATAAAATAGCCTCTTTTTTTTGATGGAACTTCAGCGAAATAAAAGAGTAAAAACAGCAAACTTGCGAGTATTGAAAGCACGACTAAAACTATTGCCCATTGATTATAAGATAATTTTTGTAAGTAATTTTTGTTGAACCTTTGCAATACAGTTTGTGGTAATTCTTCAATATTATCTAAAGCGAAACGTTTTGCAAATACTAAATTATTTATTACATCTTCATTTAAAGGATTTAATTTTAAAGCCATTTCATAATAATAAATCGATGGACCAACTTTGTTGAGTTTATAGTAAGAATTTCCTAAATTAAAATACAATTCAGAGGCTCCGAAACCTTGGTTTTCTATCTTTTTATATTTTTCGATGGCGGTTTCAAAATTGCCATCTTGATATGAGTTGTTGGCAGAAACAAATAAGCTATCCGCGTTTTGAGCAGAAACGGAACTTGCTATTATTAATATTAAAAATAATAATTTTTTCATTTTAAGAATCTATATTAAAAATCTTGCAAGGTTTTTTAGCCTTGAAGGTATTTGTTTTATTTTTTATCTACAAGGTCTGAAAAACCTAACAGAAAAGACAGTTAAAATCAAGTTATAATTGTTTATCCAACGCTACAATAACTTGTTTTGCCGTTTCAAATTCTTTTTCCATTTCAGTATTTGTGACTGGCGAATAACGCGCAAAATCTGAATGTTTTAAAACGTCAATAAACTGATGAATTGTCTTTGAATTGATGTTCCTTTTTTCTAAAATTTCAGTAATTTTTTCCTTACTTATATCTGCAGTTTCAATTCCCAATTTTGCTTTTAAATAATTATGTAATGCACGCTCTAAAGCTTCATAAAACGCTTCTTTTTTACCCAATTGTTTTTGTGCTTCTGAGAGATATTTTTTAGCCAACTTTTCTGCTTTTCGAAGCTTATTACCCATAAAATCATTACTTCTTTCTTCATTCTTTTTGACGATGAAAATACCTATTGGAATTGTAAGTAAAGGCAGTAACAATAAAATATAAAACAAGTTAGATTTAAAGAAGTCATTTCTTTTTGTAGGCTTAAAACTTCTTGATTTTTGAATGTATCTAAAGTTCTTTCCTGAGGATATAACCGCTTGTTTTATTAAAGTATTTTTATCCACTACCGGTTTTAATTCTTTTCCTTCTAAAACATCCACAAAAAAATCATCCGTGTTAATTGTATGATATTTTCTTTCCTTTGGATTAAAATAGGAGAATGAAACAGAAGGTATTTTATATTTCCCTTTATATTGAGGCACAACAGTATATAAATCTGAGACAATACCTGAGATTCCACTGGCGCTTATCTTGATTTTCTCTTTCCTTTCTGGTTGATACTTTTCTAATTCAATAGGGGTCGTAATTTCTGGTAATTCAAATAATTTTAAATTTCCTTTTCCAGAGATGGCTACTTTTATTTGAGAACTTTCATTTGCTTTTAAAACCTCTTTGCTTAGAGATACATTAAATTTAAAAGACCCAACAGCCCCATTAAAGTTTGCTGGTTTCCCCTCCAAAGGAAGCATTCTAGGTCGTATATTCTTTCTAGCTGATGAAAATTCTCTTGTAATATTTCTTATAATTACATTTCCAAAAAAATCGGCTCTTCCTGTAGGAACTCCAATTACAATATCCATCTTCATTGGATCTATCGTTAGCTTTCCTGTTTTTGTTGGTACTAATAAGGCCTTTTGCATAACGAAATAATTATAGTCCTCGCCATTATATTTGCCTTTCTTTAATGGATATCCATTGATCTTAATTACTTGATTCCAAAAGCCATTATACTTTGGAGCTTCAGTTACGCCAGCATTATATATAGTAATGTTTTTACTAACATAGAGCCTATACTCAACATAAACTCCTTCTCCTACATAAGGTTTTGATTTAGAGATCTCTGCAACCAAATGGATGTTTTGTTGCGCAATATAGTTTGGGTCATTTGGGTTTTTTGGGAGCGCCACTGCGTCTAAAACAATAATTTTTATAGGTTCAGATAGTATCTTTTTTCCTGCTACTTTTATCCTTGCGGATCCTATGATAAGCTCTCCTTTTCTTTGAGGTTGAATAATATAGGTGTAAGATTGAGAAAAGCTCACTTTGCCATTTACCCATGATTGACTCACAGACTGACTTGGACCTCCAACTACTTTAAAATTTGTGAATTTAGGTGGTGAAAAATCATCTCCACCTTGTTTGTTTATAGAAAATTCAATTCGTAAACGCTGGTTTAAGCCCAACTTGTTTTTACTTACTTTTGCTTTTAAAGTTGCCTCTTGAGCACTGAAAGTAAGACTAAGCAGACAAAATGAAATCATAAAAATGTCTCTTAATTTCACCAAAGAGGAGAAACACTCTTGACTTCTATTGCTCTTTTTAAATTTAGGTACAATCAATTTTATTTACTATTTTTAGTCATTTGACAAGTATAAGTTTTCTTTCCGTAGCTTGCAGTATACCAAGCTGAAATTGGTAACAGTAAAGATGGGCTTTTTCTACCAATCTTTTTCTTGTTTTACTTTTTTGCCCTTCGTTTTTTTAGCATTTATCTTCTTTTGGGTTTTCTTCTCTTCATTGTTTAAACTTTCTAAAAGTTGTTTAATTTGTTGAGGAGTCATTCTTCCTTGCTGTGGCTTCGGTTTTTGTTTGTCTTTCTGCTCGTCCTTTTTTGGATCTTTGCTTTTATCCTTGTCTTTACCGTCTTTATTTTTGTCGTCTTTTTTATCCTTATCCTTATCCTTATCCTTATCCTCTCCGTCTTTCTTATCTTTATTTTGGTCTTTACTCTTATCTTCTTTGTCTTTCTTATCTTTTTTGTCGTCTTTATTATCTTTTTTGTCTTGTTTTTCTTTTTTTAATAACTTTTGAGCAACCGCCAAATTATAACGCGTTTCATCATCATTAGGATTATTTCTTAATGCGCTTTTATATCCATCCACTGCTCCTTGATAATTTTTAGATTCTAACATTGCATTCCCAAGATTATGAAACGCTGCTGCTTTTGTGAACTTATCCTTCGCCGTTTTTGCTGTTAATTCATATTGAGGAATTGCTTCTTTAAAATTATTATTTTGATAGAATGCATTCCCAAGATTATAAGTTGCCTTGTTGTAATTAGAATTACTACCTAATGATTTTTGATAAGCAACAGATGCATCTGTGTATTGTTTTTTTTGATACAATTCATTTCCTTGTCGTAACAATTTTCTTGCTTTACGTTGTAAATGAATCGTATCTTTTTGTGCTAAAATTTCTTCGGAAGAAAATAACAGCACAAAAACAAAAAGGATATATTGTAAATTCTTCATCTTATTTTTTCGTTTTTTCTTCATTAAATAAATCGACCTTTTTTAACCATTTCGTTTTTTTATCAAATAAGAAAACATCAATCACCAAGAAGAACAAACCAATGCCTAAAAACCACTGAAACTGATCTTTATAATCTGAAAATTGTTTGGTTTCAAATTCGCTTTTTTCTGCATTTGCAATAATAGCTGCAATTTCCTTTACTGGTTTTTCTGTAACATTACCATCGATATATTCCCCATCTGCAGCAGCTGCAATTCCTTCTAAAACTCCTGGTTTACGTTTGGTAATTACAGTTTCTCCTTTCCTGTCTTTTTTATAGCCAATCATCGCTCCATTTAAGCGTATCGGGATTGGTCCACCATTTTCTGTCCCCACTCCAACTGTGTAGATTTTTACTCCCTCGTTGGCTAAATTTTGTGCTACCTGTTTTGTTTCTTCTTGATGGTCTTCTCCATCAGAAATAATAATTAAAAACCGATTGGTTTGCTCATCATTATTATAATAAGTTTTTGCCAATTCTAATGCTTCATTTATAGCCGTTCCTTGACTAGAAACCATATCCGGATTCGCATTTTGCAAAAACATATTTGCTGCTGCATGGTCTGTAGTAATTGGTAGAAGCGGATAAGAATTACCTGCATAAATAATAATTCCAACCCTATCTGACCCTAGTTTATTAATGGTTTTTGAGATGATTTGTTTTGCTTTTTCTAATCGATTAGGCGCTATATCTTCTGCCAACATACTTTTGGAAACATCCAAAGCAAATACGACATCAACACCTTCTCTTTTCACTGTTTTTAATTTGGTTCCTATTTTAGGGTTCACCAAAGAAATGATTAAAAAAGCGATTCCTAAAAGGAACAGTACCAACTTTAAAACCGATTTAAACGTTGACGAATTTGGAGCTAACTTTTGGAGTAAAGCGATATCAGAAAATTTACGTTGCGTGTTTTTTTTCCACCACAAAACCAACAGGAATACTACAATCATTATTGGAATGATTGCTAAAAAGTAAAAATAAATTGGTTCTTCTATACGGTACATCGTTCTGTTATTCTTTATGTCCTGCAAAGTTCTTTTTAAACTTCCAGCTGTCTAATTTAATTCTCAAAAATACCTGCATGGTTCAAAAAAACCTTACAGTAATATTAAATAAAAGATTTAAATATTGTATTTCTCAACAAAAATTCAAACAACAAGAATCCTAAGCTAAAAAAGACAAAAATTCTATATTTTTCTTGATAATTATAATATTTAAATTCCTCAATCTTTGTTTTTTCAAGGCTGTCAATTTCATCATAAATTTCTTTTAATGATGTATTGTCTGTTGCTCTAAAATATTTCCCTGCTGTTTCCGAAGCAATTTCTTTTAGCAAAGCTTCATCAATTTCTACCTGTTGCTTTCGAAACTGTAATTTTCCTGTTCTTGGATCTTTACTCCAAGGAAAATCTGCCATTCCATTAGTTCCTATTCCTATTGTATAGGTTTTAATCTCCAATTCTTTTGCCAATTCTGTAGCAGTTCTTGGGTCGATATTCCCAGTATTGTTGACTCCATCTGTTAATAAAATAATAATTTTACTTTTTGCAGTACTTTCTTTCAATCTATTTACAGCAGAACCCAATCCCATACCAATAGCTGTACCACCTTCTAACTGTCCCCATTTTAGCTCAGAAATCGTACGTTTTACGATGCCTTTATCACTTGTAATGGGTGTTTGTGTAAAACTCTCGCCAGCATAAACTACAATTCCTATTCTGTCATTTGGTCTTCTATCAACAAAATTTATAGCTACTTTTTTAAGCGCTTCTAATCGGTTTGGTTTTAAATCTCTGGCCAGCATACTTGCAGATACATCTATTGCCATTACAATATCGATTCCTCTGTTTGATTTTGTTTTTTTGCTAACAGAAACGTTTCGAGGTCGTGCAAAAGCAATAATAGTTGTTGCGATTGCGAAGAGCCTTAATAAATATAAAATAGGTTTCAATTTTGATAAAATCGATGCTGTTTTAAAGCCTTTTATACTAGGCATTGTTAAGATTGCTGCATCTTTTTTTCGCATAAAGAAATGCCAAATTGCCATGAATGGAATGACAATCAGAAGCCACAAAAATGCGGGATTATTAAATTCAAAATTATTCCAATTCATCATCTTCAATAATTGGTTTAGGTTTTAAATTACTGATAATATTTTCAGCATCTTTTCTGTCTTCCTTAATTTCTAAGGCCAAAGGTTTTGATTTTGCAAATTTCACTAAATCAGATTCTTCCAATAATTCTTTCAACTTTTTAATTGTTTCTTTTGAAGTTGTTATTGACTGGGAACTTTTAAAATCGGTAAGTGTTTCTATAATTTCATCGGTGGTTCTTTCCAATGCAGGAACTTTCAGTTCTCGTTCGATATAGCCGCGTACAATTTCAGTTAATTCACTATAATATTCTTTTATTTTATTGTTTTGCCACAATTGTTTTTCATCCAATTCATTCAGTCTAAAAATAGCCTCTTCGAAGGGAGGTAAGGTACTATAAGTTGCGACTTCCTCTTCTTCTTTCTGTTTTCTGATGACAAACCAATACACCCAGAAACCAATAATAGCCAAGGCAGCTAATAGTATGTAAATGTACATTTTAAAATCATCAAAAATATAAGGTTCACTTTCAATAGATTTTATAGCAAACTTCTTTATTTTGGTGGTGTCAATAGCAATAGTAGCAACATTTACCAATAAAGAATCTGTTAAAAAAGCTTGGTTTCTAACAAAGATTTGTTGGCGTGGAATGTAAAAAGAACCACTATCAAAACCAGTTAAAATATATTTTCTAATTAAAGAATTTTTAAGGGTGTCTATCTTGGTTGAATCAACAACTTCTAATCCTTTTAATTGTAATTTTGGTAGGATCACATTTTTTGTTTCACCTATCCAAATTTTTAAATTGAACTGCTCACCAATTCTAATATTTGTGGTGTCAATGGTTACTTTTACCATTTCATTTTGTGAAAATGAAACGAAACAAGTTAGTAAAATAAACAAAAAGCCGAGCTCTCTAACGCTCTTTCCAAGGGAACGAAAGTATTTAGGGTGTACTTCTTTTTTACTCTTTTGAATCTCTTGATATGTATTGTCTTTTTTCAACTTATAAAATTACTTTTATTTCTACTTATTTTTAGGCAGATTTCATCTGAGTCTTTTCTCTCTTAGGAAGATTAGAATGGACTTTTATCTTCCTTTGTGTTTAAAATAGCCTAATAATTTTTTCACGTAACTTTCATCAACTCTTGTATTGATCGTTCCTGCGCCACTTCTTTTAAACATACTTATATAATAGGCTGACAAGCGGGCGGCATTTTCTGTATAATTTGTTCTAACAGAATTTGCTGAGGTGTTTATCAACTGAACATTTCCAGTTTCTGAATCTAACATAGGCACCATTCCTAAATTAGGAATTTCTTCATCGTGTTTGTCATACACTCTAATACCCGTTAAATCGTGTTTTTTTGCGGCAATTTTTAATGTTTTTTCGTAATCGTCATCCATAAAATCGGATAACATAAATACAATTGCCTTTTTTTTCATCACACTAGATAAAAACTTTAAAGCGACGGCAATATTTGTTTTTGTACTTTTTGGTTTGAATTCAATCAATTCTCTAATAATTCTTAAAACGTGACTTTTTCCTTTTTTTGGAGGAATAAAAAGTTCTATGTCATCAGAAAATAAAATCAAACCCACTTTATCATTATTTTGAGTAGCAGAAAAAGCAAGTGTTGCTGCAATTTCTGTAACCGTTTCTTTTTTAAATTGTGTGGAGGTTCCAAAAAGTTCCGAACCAGAAACATCGACTAAAAGCATCATGGTCAATTCACGCTCTTCTTCAAAAACCTTAATATAAGGTTCATTATAACGCGCGGTAACATTCCAGTCAATTGCCCTTACATCATCCCCAAATTGGTATTGACGAACTTCAGAAAAAGTCATTCCACGTCCTTTGAATGATGAATGATATTCACCCCCAAAAATGTGATCAGATAGGCGACGCGTCTTAATCTCTATCTTACGAACTTTTTTTAGTATTTCCTTTGTATTCAAAGTGTAATCGTTTAGTTGTTTATTCCTTTAATTGTGAGCTTGTTTGGCGATTAAACAAATAAACATATACCCAGTTAAACAGTTTATGGTACTTCAATTTCATTAATAATCGAGTTGATAATGTCAACAGAAGTAACGTTTTCAGCTTCTGCCTCATAGGTGATTCCAATTCTATGACGTAAAACATCAAAAACAACAGCTCTTACATCTTCAGGAATTACATAGCCTCTTCTTTTAATAAAAGCATAACATTTTGCAGCTTTTGCAAGGTTAATACTACCACGAGGAGAAGCTCCAAAACCAATTAAATCTTTTAACTGGGGTAAGTTGTATTTTTCTGGGTATCGGGTTGCAAAAATTATATCAAGAATATATTTTTCAATTTTTTCATCCATATAAACTTCATTAGCTACTTCTCTTGCTCTCAAAATTTCTGCAACAGAAACTACAGGATTTATAGTAGCAAAACTGCCAGATAAATTCTGACGCATAATGACTTGTTCGTCTTGTAATTTAGGATAATCAATGACTACTTTTAACATAAATCGATCCACTTGTGCTTCTGGTAAAGGATAGGTTCCTTCCTGTTCTACAGGATTTTGTGTTGCCATTACTAAGAAAGGTTCGTCTAACTTAAAAGTAGTATCACCAATCGTAATTTGACGTTCTTGCATCGCTTCTAGTAGAGCAGATTGTACTTTTGCAGGCGCTCTGTTAATTTCATCTGCTAAGACAAAGTTGGCAAAAATGGGCCCTTTTTTAATCATGAAGTCATTTTCTTTCATGTTGTAAATCATCGTTCCTACAACATCTGCAGGCAATAAATCTGGCGTAAACTGAACCCTGCTAAAACTAGCTTGAATTGCCTTGGACAATGAGTTGATTGCCAGGGTTTTTGCTAACCCAGGAACACCTTCTAGCAAAATATGACCATTTCCAATGAGTCCAATTAACAGACTCTCTATCATTTGTTTTTGCCCTACAATTACTTTATTCATTTCTAAAGTAAGAATATCTATAAAGGCACTTTCTTTTTCTATTTTCTCATTAATAGCTCTTACATCTACATCCATTATCTATTTATTTGGTGTTATTTTTTTTAGGAGAAACAAAGCTACAATATTAACAAAATTATTCTTGTTAAAAGAAGGTTAAAGGTATTGGTATGTTAAAAAAATATTTTCTAAAGAGCGGTAGAAACATTCTTTTCTTGTATGAAGTAATTGTTAAATTGATAAAAATAACAACCATTTTTTTGTGATAAATTAAATTTTATTAGTTTTTTTTAATAAATATATATATTTTTGTCAAATGTTAACAATAAATTAACATCTAACTTTAATCCCCCACTTAAAATGAACAACAAGAAATTATTCAATTTTTTAGTAGTATCTTTTTTAATGTTGTTACCGCTTACAATGGTCGCACAGACAATAAAAGGTAAAGTAACAGATTCATCAGGAGCCGCTTTGCCCTTTGTGAATATTGTAGAAAAAGGAAATTCCTCTAACGGAACAACATCTGATGATGCCGGAGAGTTTTCGATTAATGTATTAAGCTTACCGACTGCATTTACTGTATCCTCGATGGGATTTGAAACCAAAGAAGTAACGGTTAGTGATATTGCTTATTTATCAGTTACTATTAGTGAAGACAACTCGCTAGATGAGATCGTTGTTATTGGATCTAGAAACAAGAACAGAACTGTAATTGATTCACCAGTTCCTGTAGATATTATTGATATTGCAGAATTGGCAACTAGTGGACCGCAAACATCAATAAATGAAATTTTAAATTATGTTGCACCCTCTTTCACTTCACAGACACAAACAGTTTCTGATGGAACAGATCACGTTGATCCTGCTTCATTAAGAGGTTTAGGTCCAGATCAAGTATTGGTTTTAATTAATGGAAAAAGAAGACATAATTCTTCTTTAATGAACATTAATGGTACTGTTGGAGCCGGAAGTGTTGGTACTGATATGAATGCAATACCCGTTTCTGCAATTAAAAGAATTGAAGTATTACGTGATGGTGCCGCAGCACAATATGGTTCTGATGCCATTGCAGGTGTTATCAACATTGTATTACAAGATGCTACAAATACATTAAGTTTATCTGTAACAACTGGAGCGAACGTTTCTTCTGGAAGTAACCACCAAGACGGTGGTATGGATGGAGAGAAAATTCAAATTGATGCCAATTATGGTTTAGATTTAGGAAAAAATGGTGGATTCATCAACTTCTCTGGATCGCTTGGTATCAGAAAACGTGCTTCAAGGAATGCAACGAATTTAGAGCAAATATATGATATTGCAAATGCGGTAGAAAATGCTTTTACAGCTGCAACAGGAACGCCTATTTCAGACATGACTGCAGCAGACTATCAAGCTGGTGCAGCTTTGCTTGGAACAAATTATATAAGCGCTATTGATCAAGGAGCTATTGCAGCTTTAGATTTAACTTCAACGAGTGGAGTTTTAAATACTCCTGGAGATTTAGCATCACTAAGAGGTCTCTTACCTAACGGAGGAACTGGAGAGTTTGATTCTTATCAAGATTTGGATAATGCGCAATTTGCTTTAAGAGGGCAAGAGAGAAATGACTTTAGATTTAAAGTAGGAACTGCTAAATTAAGAGAAGGAAAATTCTTTGCTAATTTGTCTTTGCCTGTTTCAGAAAATGCGGAAGTATATTCTTTTGGAGGCATCAGTTATAGACAAGGTTTAGCATTTGGATTTTTAAGAGAGCCATGGAGACCAAAAGGAAATGTTGCTTCTAATCCTAATGGGTTTTTACCAGGAATCCAATCGGATATTGTAGATAAATCTGCTGCAGTAGGAATTAAAGGACAAACTGAAAGTGGATGGGATATCGACTTTTCTAATACCTACGGACAAAATTCTTTTATTTATACAATTGTAAATACGAGTAATGCAAGTTTAAAAGCGGCTTCACCTTCTAACTTTAGTGCTGGATCGCATATTTTTTCTCAAAACACAACGAACTTAGACTTCAGTAAATACAATGAAGATATTTGGGCGGGCTTAAACCTTGCTTTTGGAGCAGAGTACAGAGTAGACAATTTTGAGGTTTTTGCGGGAAAAGAAAACTCGTATACTACCTATGATAACAATGGAATTCCAACAGTAGGTGGCTTCGGAGGAGCAACAAACGCTCTTGGAGAGTCACTTCCAGGAACTTCTCAAGTATTTGGAGGTTTTACACCTGAAAATGCAACCGATAAAACTAGAAATAGTATTGGTACTTATTTTGATGTGGAAGCAGATATTACAGAAAACTTTTTAGTAAGTTTAGCAACTCGTTTTGAAAGCTTCTCTGATTTTGGAGAAACGTTCAATTACAAATTAGCTTCAAGAGTGAAATTATCTGATAATTTTTCTGTAAGAGGCGCTGTAAATACAGGATTTAGAGCACCTTCTTTACACCAACAATTCTTTAGTAGAAGTAGTACCGTTTTTAATGCAGCAGGTGTTGCAGAACAAGTAGGCTTGTTTACGAACGATAGCCAAGCAGCAAGTTTATTGAAAATAGGGAAACTAAAAGAAGAAACGTCTCAAAGTGTAAGTTTAGGATTTACTGGTAAAGTAGGCGGTTTAACAATAACTGTTGATGCATATCAAATTTCAATTGATGATAGAATTGTTCTTTCAGGTAAATTTGACAATGGTGGAGACCCAGTCTTAACATCTATTTTTAATGCTGCAGGAGCAGGAAAGGCTCAGTTTTTAGCAAATGCTATTGATACTAAAAATCAAGGTATTGATGTTGTTGCTGGATATAAATTTGATGCATTCAAGGATTTTGAACTGAACAATAGCTTGTCGGCAACTTTCTCAAAAACAGAGATTACAAACATTAATGTGCCTAATTTAATTGCTGATGCTGGTTTAAGTAGTGACTTTTTTGATGGTCAAGAAGAAGCATTTTTAACAATTGCACAACCTAGAACTAAATTAAATTTAACACATACGCTTTATAACGATAACTGGACATTCTTATTAAGAAATGTTTATTTTGGAGAAGTAACAGATCCAGATGAGTTTTCAGGTCAAGCAAGAGTTAGTGGTGCTACGGTAAATAATGATGCGATTTATGCTGGAAAGATTATTACTGATTTAATAATCTCAAATAATATATCTGAAAGTTTATCCATATCTATTGGAGCAAATAATTTATTAGATGTATATCCAGATGAAAATAGAGAAGGAAGTCAATCGAATGCTTCTTTTCCATATTCTAGAAGAACCTCTCAATTTGGGTTTACAGGAAGATATGTTTTCGCAAGGTTAAACTTTTCTTTATAGAAGAAACCAAGTTTTATTATAAATGAAAAGAAAGCGGCAAAATTTTGCCGCTTTCTTTTCATTTATTAGCTTATAAAAATTAATAATATGATTAATAAAAACATTGCATCTTTAAAACAATCAGCGACACTTTTAATCAATGAAAAGGTAAAGGAGTTAAGAAAACAAGGTAAAAAAATAAGTCATTTTGGTTTTGGGCAATCCCCTTTTCCAATTCATTCAAGTATTGTTATTGCATTAAAAGAAAATGCAGCAAACAATCATTATTTACCCGTTGCAGGTTTAGAAAAATTGAGAGCACAGATTGTGTTGTTCTTAAAAAAACATCAAAATATAACGACTAAAAAGGAAGCTATTTTTATAGGACCTGGTAGTAAGGAATTACTGTACCAATCAATATTAATTTTTGAATGTGATTTTTTGATTCCTAAAGGAAGTTGGGTGAGTTATGTACCACAAATTCAGTCCAAAGGTGGAAAATACCGTATTCTTGAAACCAATTTTGAAGATGATTTTAAATTAACCGCCGAAAGTTTAGCCGCTTTTTTCAAAAAAGAAGCTCCTAAAAAACAACAAATTTTAATTTTAAATTCACCAAATAATCCCACAGGAGCTGTGTATACAGAAGAAGAATACAAAGCGCTTGCTATTGTTTGTAGAAAATACAATGTCCTTGTTTTTTCTGATGAAATTTATTCTCAGCTTCATTTCTCAGCAACTTCTTCACCAAGTATTTCGAAGTATTACCCAGAAAAAACAATTGTTTTTGGAGGTTTAAGTAAAGTGTTTTCTGCTGGTGGATACCGTCTGGGATACATGATGCTGCCCGATGAGATGCAGGAATTACAAAACGTTTATAAATCGCTTTTTAGCGAAACATTTAGTTGTGTTTCTTCACCCATTCAATTTGCAGCCTTAAAAGCATATACCTATGATGCAAGTATGCAGCAATACGTTGCAGATTCTGCTAAAATTTTAAAAACGCTATCCGAATTTATTTATAAAGAACTTTCTGCGATCGATATTCAATGTACAAAGTCCAGAGGCGCTTTTTATATGACCATAGGCTTCAATAAGCATAAAGAGCAAATTGCCAAGCTAGGAATTACGACAAGTTCCGATTTGTCAAATTATGTTTTAGAAAATTATCAGTTTGCGATGTTACCAGGCGTAGATTTTGGTTTTAACCAAGAGGCATTATTTTTTAGAATTGCTTTTGTAGATTTTGATGGTGAAAAAGTGATGAAAGCCTTTAATTCTGTTGCAGAAATAGATGTAGACTTTATAAAAACAACTACCCCAAATATTTTTGAAGGCGTTGAAAAAATAAAAAAATTTATTTCAGCATTAGGAAATTAAATGGCGCTTCCAATACTTAAGAATCTAATTTTTTTAAGGAAAGCACATTTTCATCAAATTCAGCGTAGGTAAAATACTGAATCCAGTCACCTGTATTTATATAGGTGCTGTTTTCTTGTAATTTTATTTCTAAAGGAAGGTGTCTATGACCAAATATAAAGTAATCGTAATGTTGTCTTGTTAGTTTCTTTTTACAATATAACACTAACCATTCGTTTTCATCACCTAAATATTTTGCATCTTCCTCACCAGAAATCAATTTATTTTTTACAGACAGATACTGCCCAAAACGAACTCCTAGGTCTGGATGCAACCAACTAAAGAGCCATTTAAATAAAGGAAACGTAAATACTTTTTTCATACGTTTATAGCCCATGTCTCCAGGACCTAAACCATCTCCATGACCAATTAGAAATTTTTTATCATTGAGGAGGAATTCTTGTGGAGCGTGAAAAATTTGAATTTGGAGTTCTTTTTCAAAATAATCCTGCATCCATAAATCATGATTCCCTACAAAAAAGTAAATAGGAATGCCAGCGTCTCTAATTTCAGCTAATTTTCCTAGAACTCTTACAAAACCTTTAGGAACAACTGTTTTATATTCAAACCAGAAATCGAATAAATCGCCTAGTAAAAAAATGGCTGCTGCATCTTTTTTAATTTCATCTAACCAAGCAACAAATTTTTTTTCACGAGGAAGACTAGCTGCTAGAGTTGGCGCACCAAGATGTTGGTCTGATGCAAAATAAATTTTTTTATTTTCTGAGGAAGTTATAGAAATCAAGTGATCAATTATTTATATCTGTAAAAATAGAAAAACTTATCTATAAATCAGCATAAGTTAATTTTTAACAATTTTTTTATGGTAGGCTCCATAATCGGTCATCACTTTAAGATGATAAATTCCATTGCGAAGTTCACTAATATTTAGTTGCTTATGATTAGATTTAAAAACCTGTTGCCCCAAAGTATTGTATAATATTGCGCTTATCATTTTGATGTTTTTTGCTGTTTTAATCTTTAAAAAAGTATTTACAGGATTGGGGTGCAAAGAAATATTTTGTGTTATAAAGTTTTTGTTGTCTACATGTAAAGTACTACGATTCTCTCTAGAAATTAAATGAAATTCTGGATCAAACTCTAAAGAGTTAACAGTGAAATTTGTAGTTTCTATAAATGTTTGTCCATTATTGATATTGTTTAAGACGAAGTCTACTACTTCTCCATTCGTACCTTTTAAACGTATCGGAACATTGGCCTCGAAAAAAGAAACAGAAGGATGACTTTGTGTTTGGTTTAGTTGTATGTTAATTGAGTTAGCGTTTGGCTGTGACCAAATGATATGATAAGAAGGATACCCTTGGTTATAAACCCAATCGTTAAAAAATTCATCCAATTCTAAATCGGATGAAGCTTCTAAGTGCGCCAATAAGTCGATCGTTTTAGCATAACCATACTCTAAAATAGGGTCTGAAATATAATTTTTAATAGCGGTAAAGAAGTTGGTGTCGCCTAATTTTTTTCGCAACATATGTAAAACCATTGCTCCTTTTTTATAGGACAATCTACTGCTAAAAATTCTAGAAACATTTTTGGTCTCATTCTCTGTGAGATAAACGGCTCCGTCAGTTAAAGAGGTTATCGAATTGATATAGGAGTTTCTCCAGTTTTTAAAGGCAATGTTTCCATCTAAATGTTCGATGGTAATACCAGAGAGATAGGTTGCGAAACCTTCATTTAGCCAAATGTCTTTCCAGCTTCCGCAAGTAATTTTATTCCCAAACCATTGATGTGCCAACTCATGCGCAATCAAACCTCTACTAAAATTCCCCATGAATGAAACGGTTGTGTGTTCCATTCCTCCGCCCCAGCCAAATTGAGCATGCCCATATTTTTCATTTTCAAACGGATAGTTTCCAAAGAGGTTGATGAAGTGATTCATAATATCCACAGTAATACCCGTACTATTTTGTGCACTGGTTAAACTTTCAGGATACACATAGTTTACAATAGGAAAAGGGTTGCCATTATTTGGAACAGTATGAGAATAGGTTTTATAATTGGTGACTGCAATGGCAATTAAATAAGCAGGAATTGGATACTGGTGTTTGAAATGGGTTGTTTTATTTTCTGAACTGATAACGGTACTTTGTTCCAAACCATTCGCAACAGCAGTGTATTGTTTTGGTGCTGTAATATAAATGTCAATTACATCAATTTTATCGTTTAAATCTTGTTTGCAAGGCCACCAATCTAATGCTCCATAAGGTTCAGAAAGTGTCGAAAGAATGGGCGTTGAATCGGGTCCATGAGTTGAGGCAGTGAAAGAATCAAAGCCTTTACTTATGGGAGTTCCATTGTATTCTATGACTACAGAAGTTGCGTTTCCTTGATTTAAAGTGTTTTGAAGCGTGATCACTAATTCATCCGCTGAGTTTTGAGAAAAGGACAATGAATTTCCGTTTTGAGTAACTGAAGAGACAACAAGCACATCATCTAAATCGAAAGTAATTGTTGCTAAATTTTCTAAGGCGGTAAAAGTGGTGGTTACTTTTCCTGCAATATCAGCCACTGCAGGGTCTACGGAAAATTCTAATTTATGATAGGTAATATCGTAATTTGAAGTGTTGGGATTTTCCTTAAAATGAATTTTTGATGCGGCAGACTTTGCTTCAGCTTCCGCAATTTTAATGATTTCTTGGGATGTTGTAGCATAGGCATTTATAAAAAATAAAAACAAGACAAGACCGAAACGATTCATAATTAAAAGGATATCAACCAAAAATACTATTAAAAAAATTAAAATAAATAAAGATAGGTGTAAAAGTAGTTCTGTCCTTTTTTAGAAGTACCTATCTTTGCAAGATGTTAGAAGATAAAAATATACAAAAAACATCGTTGGCTGAACTTGGCGAGTTTGGTTTAATCAATCATATTACAAAATATTTTAAGGTAGAAAATTCATCCACAGTAAAAGCAATTGGAGACGATGCTGCTGTTTTAGATGCTTCCGAAAGACAAACACTGGTTACAACAGATTTGTTAATTGAGGGCGTGCATTTTGATTTGAGTTATATGCCCCTGAAACATTTAGGATACAAAGCTGTGATCGTAAATTTATCAGATGTGTATGCAATGAATGGAATTGCTGAACAAATTACGGTTTCTATTGCGGTTTCTAATCGATTTCCTCTAGAAGCAATTGAAGAATTGTATGCAGGAATTCAGCTTGCTTGTGAAACGTATAAAGTAGATTTAATTGGTGGAGATACCACATCATCTACCAAAGGGATCTTAATTTCTGTGACCGCAATTGGTAAAGCAGAAAAAGAGGAAGTTGTATACAGAAATGGAGCAAAAGAAACGGATTTAATTGTTGTTTCTGGCGATTTAGGTGCGGCATATTTAGGACTACAAGTTTTAGAAAGAGAGAAGCAAGTTTTTAAAGTGGACCCAAACAATCAACCCGATTTAGATAGTTATACTTACTTAATTGAACGTCAATTAAAACCTGAAGCTCGGAAAGATATTGCTGGTTTGTTAAAAGAAATGGAGGTAAAACCTACTGCCATGATTGATATCTCTGACGGACTTTCCTCAGAGCTTTTTCATATTTGTACCCAGAGTAAAGTAGGATGTAAGGTGTATGAAGATAAATTGCCTTTAGACCCTCAAGTAATTTCTGCTTGTGAAGAATTTGAATTAGATTCTACCATGGTTGCTTTAAGTGGCGGTGAAGATTATGAACTTTTATTTACGGTGCCAATTGCTGATTTTGATAAAATAAAGGGAAATCCTAACTTTTCTATCATTGGGCATGTTACTACAGAAAATCAAGGATTAAATTTAGTAACAAGAGCAAACCAAGAAATTGAATTAAAAGCACAAGGTTGGAATGCTATTAGTGAAGAATCATAAAAGAAAGTAAAACTTTTATTTCTAAAAAACATATTTTTTAATGAAATCATTACGTTTAATTCTTTCCAATATATCTTATTTTGCGCCTTCTTGGGTTTTTTCATCAATCAATATTTTAATAGGTACTTGGATTCTTTACATTCCTTTTATTAAATTAAAATTCAATCTAGACGATGCTCAAATAGGTTTTGCCTTATTTTTCTCTGCTTTAGGTTTGTTAATTTCTATTCCCTTTGTACCCAAAATAAATAGAAAAATAGGTGTAGGAAAATCAACCAAAATTGGAATTATTTTTCTAGCGATTGTCTATAACTTGCCGCTATTAGCAACTGATTATTTTTTATTATGTGGAGCCTTATTATTGATTGGCCTTTTTTCAGGATTTACGGATATTTCATTAAATGCATTAACTTCTCAAATAGAAAAAACAACCCAGCAACATTTTATGTCTGCGGCTCACGGTTTTTTTAGCATGGGAGGTTTTATTGGAGCAGGAATTGGGAGTATCTATATCAGTCATTTTTCAAATCCAAAAATTCACATGCTAGGAATCTCTGTTTTTGTCATACTCACGAGCTTATTATTGTCTAAAAATTATGAAGAGGTAAAAGGATTAGAGAAGGAGAAATCAAAAAAAAATGCGTCTTTTTTTAAAAACATAAAACCTTTATTCGCAATTTCTATAATCGCTTTTATCATTTTATTTAATGAAGGCGCTGTTGAACATTGGAGTAATTTATTTCTTTTTGAAGTCGTGAACGTTTCTCAAAGTGAAGCTGGTTTGGGTTTTATTATTTTCTCTTTAACAATGACTATTGGTCGTTTTTTAGGGGATGGATTTAGTCAAAAAATGGGCTCTAAAAAAATCATATTATATGCAACTCTCGTATCGCTTATTGCTTATTTCTTCATTATAACTTCCAGCTTGTATTTAAGTGTTTTAGGTTTTGGAATTTTAGGTTTTGGGCTTTCAGTAATTGTACCAGAAATATACAGAATAGCTGGTAAGAATAAAGAAATAGAAACTTCTCTAGCCATCTCTATTGTTTCAGGAATTGGTTTTGTTGGCTTTTTAGTGGGCCCCGTATTATTAGGCACCATCTCTAACTTTAGCAATTTAGTGATGAGTTATGTTTTTTTAGCGACCCTAATAAGCATCGCTTTTTGTATTACGTTAGTTGGTTTAAAAAAGAAGTACTAACTTTTTATTTTACAAAACCATCAAATTACAGCCTCTAATGTCTGAATTGTCAAAACGACCAATAATTTCGAAGGTTCCCTTTTTGTGAACTTTACCTAAATCTTGCGTTGCAATAAAGGAACACGAATTGTAATTGGCTAAATCAATCACATTGATGCCGCCAGTTTTTCCAGCTTTATGAATGGTTAAAGCGTCTTCTGTATCTCGGGTAAGAACTTTCATCCAGGGAGGCGTTTCAAAAATCCCATTTCCATTAGAATATCCTTGACTCAATAACTCTGTCATTCCGTATTCTGAGTGAATTTTAGTCACTCCAAATCCGTCTTGTAAAAGCTGATGTAACTCTTCTCTAACGAGCTCTTTTCTTCTGCCTTTCATGCCACCCGTTTCCATAATTAGCGTATTTTTTAGGTTGAATTGTTGCATTTCTACAACATCCAACAAAGCGAAAGAAACACCAATTAAAAGCGTCTTTTGTCCTTTTTTGTCTAATGCTGTTAGTTTTTTGACTAATTCTTCGATGTTATTGAGGTAAAACCCACTTTCCGGATTTTTAGTTTTTTGGATAAAATCTTCCACCATATAAACCAAAGAAGAACCCTTTCTTTCTAAATAATTTGGCAACAAAGCCAAAATGACATAGTCTTCAAGGTTTCCATAAAAATGAGCAAATCCTTTTTGGTAACTTTCTCTGTAAAGGTTGATATCTGTTACAAAGTGCTTGCTTGTTAGGGTGCCTGTTGTACCGGAACTGGTAAAGGTTTCTTTCACTTCCTCCAAAGAAGAAAGTATTTTCTTACTTTTAAAAAACTGAATGGGTAAAAACGGGATTTCTTCAACGCTACGAACATCAGAAGGATGTACGTATAGCAAATCGCAAAAAGATCGATATACTTTATTGTTTTTAAATTGATGTTTAAAAACAGCTAAGGCAACTTGCTGAAAATCTTCTGGAGTTTGTATGTTGAAAATATTGTTTTGCATCTGCTTTTGCAAAAATAGAATTATTTACCGCAACCTTTTTAATTTTTTTGCATCTTGTAAGAAAAGAATGTTAACTCCAATTCCTTTTCGCTTTTATAATGGATTGGTCGAAAAAATTATGTTTAAATTCGTTCTTCCAGTTTGAACAACAAAAATAGCACGATAAAATGACAGATTTTGGAATTAAAATAGCCTTAGAAGAACTCGGTTTAAAAGAGATCAATAATGGAACTGCTACGGGTTCTAATCATTTTTCTAATGGAGAAATTATAGAAAGTTATTCTCCGGTTGATGGTAAGCTAATTGGTAAAGTAAAAGCGACTACTAAAGAAGACTATGAAAAAGTGATGGAAACAGCGTCAAAAGCGTTTATATCATTTAGAAATATACCTGCTCCAAAAAGAGGCGAAATTGTCCGTCAGTTTGGAAATAAATTGAGACAAAAGAAAGGAGCCCTTGGTCAATTAGTTTCTTATGAAATGGGTAAATCCTTACAAGAGGGCTATGGTGAAGTACAAGAAATGATTGATATCTGTGATTTTGCTGTTGGACTATCCAGACAGTTAAACGGACAAACAATTCCTTCTGAGCGCCCAAGACACCTAATGAGAGAACAATGGCACCCAATCGGGGTAGTTGGGGTTATTTCGGCATTCAATTTTCCTGTAGCTGTTTGGGCATGGAATACTGCTCTAGCATGGATTTGTGGAGATGTTTGTGTTTGGAAAGCTTCAGAAAAAACGCCTTTATGTGCTGTTGCTTGTCAGCATATTATTGCGGGTATTTTGAAAGAAAATAACATGCCTGAAGGAATTTCTTGTATCATCAACGGTGATTATAAGGTTGGTGAAATGATGACTACAGATTCTAGAATTCCGTTAGTTTCTGCAACAGGATCTACAAAGATGGGAAGAATCGTTGGCACAACTGTTGCCCAACGTTTTGGAAAGTCTTTATTGGAATTAGGAGGTAACAATGCACTTGTCATCACACCGTCTGCTGATTTAAAAGTGGTGGTTCCTGCAGCTGTTTTTGGTGCGGTAGGTACCTGTGGACAACGTTGTACTTCTACAAGAAGAATAATTATTCACGAAGCGGTGTACGCAAAAGTAAGAGATGCAATTGTTGGTGCCTACAAGCAAATTAAAATTGGGAATCCTTTAGATGAAACAAATCATGTGGGGCCTTTAATAGATCAAGCTGCCGTATGCACTTATTTAACTGCCATTGAACAAGCAATAGCTGCTGGAGGAAATGTTTTAGTTGAAGGAGGCGTTTTAGGGGGAGAAGGTTATGAATCTGGTTGCTACGTGAAACCTGCAATTATTGAAGCGGAAAACCATTTTCAAATTGTACAAAAAGAAACATTTGCGCCTATTTTATATCTCATAAAATATGTTGGTGAGATAGAGAATGCAATCGAAAAACAGAATGGTGTTACACAGGGTTTATCCTCTGCAATTATGACCAATGAAATGAAAGAAGCAGAAAAATTCTTGTCGTATGCTGGCTCAGATTGTGGTATTGCAAACGTAAATATTGGTACTTCAGGGGCAGAAATTGGGGGGGCTTTTGGTGGTGAAAAAGAAACTGGAGGTGGACGTGAAGCGGGATCTGATGCATGGAAGGTGTACATGCGAAGACAAACAAATACTATAAATTATTCTGATGAATTGCCTTTAGCACAGGGAATTAAGTTTGACTTATAAGTGGTTCTTTATAGAGTTTTAGACTCTTTACTACAAACAATACTAGGGGCATAATAATTCTCTAAGCTCAGACAAAATAAAATTAAATAATAGACTTTAGAAATTTCACAAAACCCTCTTAGACAAATGGCTACAAGTAACTACTGTTGCTATATTTTTTAATCATTTTCTAAATTAGTCTTTGTTTAGTACTTGATTTTATGAAAAATAAACTAATTTAGTTTAATATTTTACGTTAAAGTCTAAACATAAAAGTTGTTAGGTGTCACTCTAATGATCGCTAATTTCTTATAAACACAATGGATTCAACCAAAAAACCTACCTATCAGGAATTAGAAAATCAGATTCATAAACTTGAAGTGCTTCATAAAGAAAATTCTTTAAAAAGTGATGTTTTAGGAAATAGTATTCTTAGCAACATGTCTCATCCTCATTTAGTTCTCGAGCTTATTTACGATGCTGCTCAAAATCCATTTGATTTTTATATCAGGGATGTAAATTCTGCATTTGAAAAGTTAGTATCTAAAACAAGAAAGGAACTTATTGGAAAACGAGTAAAAGAGGTATTTATAGTTATAAATGATGATTGGATGCATCTATCACATGAGATTATTAAAACAGGAATTCCTAAAAATTTTGAGAAATATGAAGCAGAATTTGATAAGTATTTTCAATTTTATGTTTGGAAGGCTCAGGAAAATTCTGTGGCTATTATTTGTCATGATATTAGCGAAAAAAAGAGGGTTGAAGAAAAATTCAATAAAGAAAAAAAAGAGGCACAAACACATTTTTTTGATGCTTTGAGTGAAATGGTAGAGATTGTAGAGCTTATTTATGACGAGGACGGCAAACCAATCGATTTTTATATCCGTGACATAAACCAGACGTTTGCTGATTTTTTTGGCAAATCCAAAATACAGTTAATCAATAAAAAAATATCTTCCATTTTTGAAACTATCCAAGAATCTTGGTTGTCCTACTTTGCGAATGTTCTCAAAACGGGTTTGCCTATAACTTTTGATGGACATAGCGCTGAACATGATGAGTATTATTCTATAACTGCTTGGAAATTTTCCAAAGATAGAGTGGGTGTTTCCTACCAAGATATTACCAAGCACAAAAAGAATGAAAAACACAAAGAGGTTCTTAAATTAAAGTTAAAGGAAATCGTAAAGACAAATAATAAAACCCAGCAATTAGCAAATTTTGGAAGTTGGATGTTTGTACCTGAAACTCAAAAAATAAATATTTCTTCTGAGATGTATACTATCTGGGGTTTTGACCCAGTAAAAGGAACTCCTGAATATGAAGATGTCATCAAACAAATTCATCCAGATGATGTCGAATTAGTTACTTCTACAATTAATAAAGCGATAGATTCAATAGCTTTCTTTACTATTGAATTTCGAATTTATACCCCAGAAGGGGAGTTGAAAATTATAAAATCTAGTATTGAATCTACTTTTAATACTGAAGATAAGGTAATGATATTACAAGGGGTAGACCAAGATGTCACCGCACAAAAAATCTTTGAGAGAGAGCTTGTGAAGCACGAAAGACTGAAAGCCATTGGGGAAATGTCATCTTCTATTGCCCACGATTTCAACAATTCACTGCAAGCAATGGTCGGGAACATGGAGGTCATTAAACTTCAAAAAGAGTTGTCAGATTCTACCCAAATAGGGTTACAAAATATTGAATCTATTATCAGCGATATCGCTGGTAGGGTTGTTGCATTGCAAAAGTTTGGGAATATAGCATATGCAGATAGCAGTGTTGAATTGATTGATTTTAATGAGCTGATTGAAAACAGTTTGAAACAGACCCGTCCCCTTTGGAAAGATCGCAAAGAAAAAGAGGGGTGGAGCATAACGATTCAATCCGATTTTAAAGAGATCCCGAGAATTCGTTGCAATAGAGGGGAATTAAAAGCAGCTGTTTATAATTTAATTAAGAACAGTATTGAAGCAATGCCAGAAGGAGGGAAACTTTCTATAAAAACAGGTGTAAAAAAAGCAGGTATATTTGCAACTTTTACTGATTCTGGTGTTGGAATGACGGAAGTGAATAAAGAAAAAGTATTTGAACCCTTTTTTAGTACAAAAGGTTTTGAATTAGGAAGAGGTTTAGGGATGAGTGGCGCTTATCGTATTATAAATCGTCACCAAGGAGATATCAGGGTACTGTCTTCTGAAGTGGGAAAAGGAACTACCTTTGAAATTGTTTTTCCATTCGTGAAACAAGAAGTAGCGCAACCAATGGTAATTAATCAAAGTAAAAGTAACGATTCCTTAAACGTTTTGTGGGTAGATGACGATCTGATCATCACAAAATTAGTTGATACATTGGTCAAATCTATTGGTCATAAAATTACTGTTGCAAACAGCGGAAAGATGGGGTTAAAGCATCTTGAAAGCAACCCTTGTGATATTGTATTTACAGACCTTGGTATGCCAGAAATGAACGGATGGGAGTTGATCGATGCAATTAGAAAAAAGTTTGGAGATGCTATAAAAATTATTGTTGTTACCGGATGGGAAGTTGAGGAGTCTGTTAAAAAGGAAAAGGGTATTGATATTGTTTTACAAAAACCTTTTTCATTGGAAATGCTTAAAAAAGTATTTTCTAATATATAAGTTTTCAAAAAAAAGCTGTTTTATTAGTTGTTACAAATAAAAAACCACTCCTTTCGGAGTGATTTTCTTTTTAATTGGTTATTAAGAAAATAACCAATCAAAAATGAACTAACCAAACTTTATTTTAAATTTCTTCTTGTCTTTATCTTTCTTGTTACTTTAGTTCGTTTTCTATTAGCATTCCTTACAATATCTTTCGCTTCTTTTTTAGATTTTCCTCCTTTTAAGTATTGTGTAAACCCTTTTCCAGAAAATTCGTATACTGTTTCTGACTTATAATTAAAAAGTTCTATGGTTCCATCGTTAATAACGCTTAATTCAAATTCTTCAATATCACCACCTTCATAAGTAAGTTCGATACTTTTAAGGTCTTCTATATTTTGTCCCTTATTATCTATGATGTCAAAAACTTCATATCCTCCAATATAATCCCAAGTTATATTTCTTAATATTTTACCAGGGCTGTCTATAGAGCTTTGGAAAGTTGGTGTTTGTTGTTGAGGATCTGGTGTAAATTCTAAATAATTTTCATCATCAAAGGCATTTGGAATTCCACCTGCTATTGACACTTTTTCCCAAGCAACATACTCTTGTAAAAAGTATTCTATATTTTCATAAAACAATTTATCGTAATCAAATTGGTTCACTTGATATCCAATTAAATAGTAACTTACGTTTTGTCTGTAATTATAGATTTTTATTTCATTACTAGAAATTACAGTAATTTCAAAGTCATTTGCGCCATCTAAATCGTGATCGGTTTCCAATATCCCATTAAAAGTAGTGTAGGTCCCTACATCTATTCCAAGACCATCTCCAGTTTTTCCTATATCTACAATGTTATTGTTTGCATACAGTATGCCATCTAAAAAAGAAAGTGTAAAGGCTCTAGAAATGTATGGGATATCTCCGTTTCCTCTAGTTCTATGATAATCTACATACCATAAATCGTATTCAGAAACGATGTCTACAAAGGGAACTTCATTTTCGGATGTACAAGAACTAAAAAGTGTTCCTGTAATAATAATTATTAAAAGTAATTTTATCAACTTCATAAGCTTCAGTTTTATAGGTATGTTTGGGTAATTTCAAAATGTGTGCCAAAAATTAAAACCACTAATTTTTAGTGGTTTTAATTAGATAATTAAGTTATTATTGTAGCTTCGTAAAAGAGTTTGCATTTCTTTTTTTGAGGCCTTTAATTTTAACGTACCTCTTTTCACCGTTTAATAGATAACTAAGCACTGCCTCATTTCCCTTCAATTTAAATGGAAATTTATTGGGTTCAGAAATTTTATTCTTAAATTCTTTTATTGGATCTGAGTGAAAAATAATATCTGTAACATTTTTTGGAGAAGTCGTAAATTTTGTGATTAAAAGCGAGCTTCCTTTAACCTCGATTTTAGTTGAACGCTTCCTAAAATAGCAGGTATCGAATTCTATTGAAGTTATACCTTTTAATTGAATTACTACATTCAGACCACGAATCCCAGATTGTACCTCAGTCCAAGAATAGTATACTGCTGACTCTATTTCAAAAGGTGGATTCGTTTCAAAATTTGTGCTTCCACATTGCGAAAAATTAAGGATAATTGTCAATGCAAGTAAAAATTTAATTGTCTTCATCTTTTTCTTTTTTAGAACAAATTCAAACTTTATGCCAAGATAAAAAAAGTGCTTATCAGTTTTTGATAAGCGCTCTATTATATAATTTTAAAGTATCAATCCACTTGCGAAGGAGTGATAAAAATGTCTAACTTTTCAAGGCTTTCGCTTGCTTGATAAAATTTATTTCACAAAAGTACTTTAGTAAACAGTGGAAAAAAGGCTTTAGCGCATCTTTAAAACAATCCTTATGATGTTGTATTATCAGACACTGGTATACCCGAAATGAACGGATGGGAGTTGGTCGATGCAATTAGAAAAAAGTTTGGAGATGTTATTAAAATTATTGTTGTTACTGAGAGGGAAGTAGCGGATTCTGTAAAATAGGAAAAGAATATTGATTTGCAAAAACCTTTTTTATTGGAAGCACTTAAAAAAGCGTTTCTAAAACTATAAACTCTCATTAAAGAACTATTATAATCTATCTATATAAACTTAGAGATTTATTTTCTTCTAAATAATAAAGCCCTTTATTTTAATTTTGTCTTTTTTTTTGTAAAAAAACTTGATACGATCTTTAATTTAAGAGTTTTAGTGTGATATGTGTATTTTTTAATGTTTAAATTACAAATTATATAATTATTTACAATAAAAATTATATATTAGTGACCTAATATTAACTAAAATTTTTTTTTTTATGAAGAAATTACTTTTAATGATTGCATTAACAACAGTATCTTTTGTTAATGCACAGATTACAACAAATGCAGGAACGTTTAATAAGCCTACTGCTGGAGATGTCGCATTTGAAATGCAATTTACACCAAATTTACAAGGAACAGCTATGTTTGCAGAATCTACTTCTGGAACTTTAATGATGAGGACTTTTAAGTCTGACACGAAGGCAACAAGATTAGCGGCGTCATTTTCATTGTCAAATGATGGATCTGATGGAGCTTCAACTCCTGTTTCAATAGCTCTTGGTTATGGGATTGAAAATCATTTTTCTGGTGCTGAAAGATTGTCCACTTATTGGGGTTATCAAGGAACTTTAGGATATGCTGATGATGGTGCTGATGATATAATTACAATAGGAGGTGGCGTATTTTTAGGGACAGAGTATTATATCGTTCCAAAAGTATACATAGGTACTGAAATAGGATATGGTCTAGGTATTGTATCTGCAAATGATACAGCTTTCGGTCTTGCTAGTTCTATTACAGGAAACTTAAGACTAGGTTTTAGATTATAATCTTAACTTATTTTAATAAGTAAAAAGGAGCTATTAGGCTCCTTTTTTTTTTTGAGCTAATTAATTAAAATTAAGTCTAAATCCGACTGTTATATACGAAATTCTAATCCAATTTCAAAATAGAGATTTGTTTTAAAAATTGTGCTTACACATTGTGAAAAACTAAAGGCAACTATCAGTGTAAATAAAAAAATAATTGGCTTCCGCTCTTAAATTAATAATAAAATGCCTGTTCTAGAATATAAAAAAAAGCGCTTATCAGAAACCGATAAGCGCTCTATTATATAATTTTAAAGGATCAATCCTACTTGCGTAGAATGATAAAAAAGTCTAATTTTTCAAGGCTTCCACTTGTTGGGTAAATTTGACTCCACAAAAGTTACGTCTAATTGTTCAATGCTTCCGCTCCTCCAACAATTTCTAAAATTTCGTTGGTAATTGCTGCTTGACGTGCTTTGTTGTAGGTCAATAATAAATCGTCTCTTAACTCTGTTGCGTTGTCTGTTGCTTTGTGCATCGCAGTCATACGCGCCCCATGTTCAGAAGCAAAACTGTCTCTCAGAGATTTATATAATTGAGTTTTTAAAGACTTTGGTATTAAAGCCTCAACAATTTCTATTTTAGAAGGTTCAAAAATATAATCAGAATTTACGGCAGCAACTTCTCCTCCATCAATTGGCTTTATAGGTAAAAATTGCTCTACTTGGGTAAGTTGAGTTGCCGCATTTTTAAATTGATTATAAATAATCTCAATTTTATCGAAGGTTCCTTCAGCATACAAACTCATTAACTTTTCTGCAATTTCCGCTACATTATCAAAAGTTAAATCATCGTAAATATCGTTTCTTGTTTCTGCAATGTTAAATTGTTTAGACAAAAGATCTCCCCCTTTTTTACCAATAATAAATAAACCTACTTCAGCATCACTGTATTTTTCTTGAACAGTTTTAATCGTTTGTTTTGTGATTGATGAGTTAAAACCACCACACAAACCTCTGTTCGAACTTACAACAACTAATAAAACCTTAGAAACTGCTCTTTGAGTTGAATATGCTCCCCCTGCATCACTATCTAAAGTTGCACTCAAATTCTGCAATAATTCAGTTAGTTTAGATGAATACGGTCGCATTGCCGTAATTGCATCTTGTGCTTTTTTTAACTTTGCAGCAGAGACCATTTTCATGGCAGATGTAATCTGCATTGTCGATTTAATAGAGGTAATTCTATTACGTATTTCTTTTAAGTTTGCCATATTTCTAGTTATGAATTATGAGTATAGAGTTATGAGTTCTTGTTGATTGCAACTAAAATTCTAATTAACTCCTCACACTTATTTTTCATTTCATTGGGTACTTTTCTACCTGTTGCTTCTAAAATTTCTAACCAAAATTTAGTTTCATCAGCCTCTTTTAAAGCAATGCTAAATTTATATTTGAAATCTTTTTTACTAAATCCTCTTTGAGCTTCCCTTGTATTGGCTCCAATACTTGTTCCACTTCTTATTAATTGAGAAGCTAGTTCAAAATCTTTATTCTTTTTTAAAGTATCACAAAAATTGACAATTTCAACAGCAAATTGAAAACTTTTAACTCTTATAGGACTTTCCTCAAGCTTACTCATAACTCATCACTTATAACTCATAACTCTGTAATAGAGTTCTAACTAAAATGAGTAGAAATTTCTTTAGCTGCAGCTTCTAAAACTGATATCGTTTCTGGCGTTAATTTACCAGACTTCAATGTGTCTAAAGTGTCTCTATGTTTTGCGTTTAAGTAATCGATATAATCTCTTTCGAATTTCTTTACTTGGTTTACAGGAACTTGTTTTAATAAATTCTTAGAACCCGCATAGATAATTGCAACTTGATCTTCTACTGAATAAGGATCATTTTGAGCTTGCTTTAAAATTTCAACATTACGTTGTCCTTTAGAAATGACACTCATAGTGGCTGCATCTAAATCAGATCCAAACTTAGCAAATGCTTCTAATTCTCTAAACTGTGCTTGATCTAATTTTAAAGTACCAGAAACTTTCTTCATGGCTTTAATCTGTGCATTACCACCCACACGAGATACTGAAATACCTACGTTAATTGCGGGACGAACACCCGAGTTAAATAAATCTCCATCTAAGAAAATTTGTCCATCAGTAATCGAAATTACGTTTGTTGGAATATATGCCGAAACATCTCCTGCTTGTGTTTCAATAATTGGTAATGCAGTTAAAGAACCTCCTCCTTTTACAATTCCTTTTAAAGAATCTGGTAAATCGTTCATTTCACTTGCAATTTTATCATCATTGATTAATTTTGCAGCTCTTTCTAATAGTCTTGAGTGAAGGTAAAATACATCACCAGGATATGCCTCACGTCCCGGAGGTCTTCTTAATAATAAAGAAATCTCACGGTATGCAACTGCTTGTTTAGATAAATCATCAAAAACAATTAAAGCCGGTCTACCAGTATCTCTAAAAAACTCTCCAATTGCAGCTCCAGCAAATGGTGCATAAACTTGCATTGCTGCAGGATCTGATGCATTTGCAGCTACAATAGTAGTATAAGTCATCGCGCCTTTTTCTTCTAACATGTTTGCAATTGCTGCAACCGTAGAAGCTTTTTGACCAATAGCAACATAAATACAATAAACGGGTACACCCGCATCGTAAAATTCTTTTTGGTTTAAGATTGTATCAATAGCAACGGTAGATTTACCAGTTTGTCTATCTCCAATAATCAATTCACGTTGACCCCTACCTACAGGAATCATTGCATCAATAGACTTAATACCGGTTTGTAATGGCTCTGTTACTGGCTCTCTAAAAATAACTCCAGGAGCTCTTCGCTCTAAAGGCATTTCATAGGTTTCACCAGATATTGGTCCTTTACCATCAATTGGGTTTCCTAAAGTATCTACGACACGTCCTATAATGCCTTCACCTGCTTTTAAAGAAGCAATACGTTCTGTACGTTTTACCGTTGAACCTTCCCTAATTGAAGTAGAAGCACCTAATAATACAACACCTGCATTATCTTCTTCCAAGTTCAATACGATTCCTTCTAATCCGTTTTCGAATTCTACTAATTCTCCATATTGAACGTTAGAAAGACCGTAAACACGAGCAATTCCATCTCCTACTTGTAAAACAGTTCCCACTTCGTTTAATGTAGCTTTTGCTTCAAAATTTGTTAACTGTTCTTTTAAAATTGCTGATACTTCAGCTGGTTTGATACTTGCCATCTTTTATAATTTGATGTATAATTAAATTTTTGGAATATAATGACTATTGTCAAATTCCTTTTTCAATTCGTTTAAATAATTAGAAATACTTGCGTCATATTGCATATCTCCAACACGTAAAATAAATCCTCCTAAAATAGCTTCATTTACTACATTTTCTAAATTTGCTTTCTTACCTGTTAAAGTTACTATTTTAGCCAATACTTGAGCTTCTATTTCTTTTGTCAAAGGAACTGCTGTCGTTACTTTTGCAACTTGCAGATGTTTGTCAAAATCATAAATGATTGCATATTGTTTTGTAATAGCATGAAGCATTGCAATTCTTTTATTGTCTTGTAATAAATGAAATAAGCCAAGTGTAATGTTGCTTACTTTACTTCCAAATAACGCGTTTAAAACTTGAATCTTATCTGAAGATTTTACAATAGGGCTTCTTAGCATTACTTCAAATTCATCATTTTCAGAAATTGTAGTAGCGATAAATAACATGTCGTCATTTACAAGCGTTTCCTCTTTAGAATCTTTAGCTAGATTTAAGATTGCTTTTGCATAACGTATTGCTGCTCTTGCGTTTTTCATGCTCTTACTAGTTTAAAGTAACATCTTTTAAGATTCCTTCAACTAACTCTAGTTGCTCAGTCTTGTTAGATAATTCTTTTTTAATTACTGATTCTGCGATACCAATAGATAATTCTGCAACATTCTTTTTCAATTCTGCAATAGCTGCTTGCTTTTCTTGTTGAATTGAAGCTTGGGCATTTTCTATTAACTTGGTTGTTACTTCTTTTGCATCTTCTTTTGCTACAGCAATCATATTATCTGTAATATCTCTTGCTTCTTTCATCATGGCATCTCTTTCTGCTCTTGCTTCTTTTACAAGCTTTGCATTGTCTGCTTGTAAGTTTTGCATTTCTTTACGCGCATTTTCTGCAGCTGCTAATGCATTTTCAATTCCAGATTCTCTTTCTTCTAAAGAGTTTAAAATTGGTTTCCAAGCAAATTTCACCATTAAAGCGATTAACGCTAATAATAAGATCAACGAAACTACAAATAACCCTGGTGAAAAATCGTTTAATAAAGTATCCATTCTATAAACTAATTAATTTTTTTGTTTTTTCTGTTTAATTAAAATAGGTTCTGTAACCAATCGTTACAGAACACTATTTTTTGTTTTTACTTGGATTATTTTCCTAAGAATAATGCACCAAATGCTAAACCTTCTAATAATGCAGCGATAATAATCATTGCTGTTTGAATTTTTCCAGTTGCTTCTGGCTGACGAGCAATACCTTCCATTGCTTTTCCACCAATTTGACCTAAACCAATTCCTGCTCCGATTACGATTAATCCTGCTCCAATTAAATTGTACATAATAAATGTATTTATATTAAATTAAACAAATGTGTATTAATGAGCTTCTGAATGGTCTGCTACAGCCATACCAATAAATAATGCGGAAAGCATTGTAAAGATATACGCTTGTAAAAAAGCCACTAAAACCTCAATTAATGTTATAAAAAATGATAATACTAATGACAACCCTGTTGCACCAACAACCCCTAAAGATTCTTTTAGTGTAAACATAATTGCTATTAAGCTCATTACCACAATATGACCTGCTGATATGTTTGCGAACAAACGTACTAATAATGAAAAAGGTTTAATTATTAAAGCTCCAGCCAATTCTATAATTGCTAAAACGGGACGAATTAAAACAGGAACTCCTGGCATCCAAATCATGTGCATCCAGTATCCTTTATTTCCACTTACAGTATAAATTACTAATGTAAAAATTGCCAAACAACCTGTTACTGCTAATTGACCTGTTACGTTAAAACCTAATGGCGTCAATCCGGCTAAATTTAAAACCCAGATAAAGAAAAATACAGTCAATAGGTATCCTGTAAACCTTCTGTAATGTTTTTCACCAATATTTGGTCTAGCAATTTCATCACGAACATACAATACCAAAGGTTCTAAAACTCTTGCAAATCCTGTTGGAATTTGTTTCGTTTTATATTGTCTTGCCAATTTAGAAAACCAAAATAATAACAAGAAACCAATTAATAAAATTCCTACAACGCTTTTAGTGATAGAAAAATCTAATAATTTATGTGCATTTGTTGCGTGGTGTGTTTCGTCAAAAGAAACCCTCGTTGCGCCTTTATTTATTTCATAAATTTTAGAATGTATTTTCGCGAATTTTAATCCGTTCTTTTCTACAATTACATGACCATCATCATTATGATGAAATTCTGATGACATAAAAGAAACCAAACCTTCACTAGACCAAATAATTACAGGTAAAGGAAAACCAATATGTTTTCTTTCTCCTTCATCTGAGGTGTATGAAAATAATGAAAAGTCGTGAGAATCTTTTATGTGGTGTAATATATATGCCTCTACTTCTTCTTTGGTGTTTATACGCCCACCATCGTTTTGGCCATCGTGTTTTTTATCAGATCCTGAGGCAAAACCTACTGAGGTAAAGAAGGTTATTGATGCTATTAAAAGAAACTTGATTGTTTTTTGTGCAATCTTCATTGTAAAAATACGCTTTCTAAATTCGGCGCAAAGATATAGAATAATTCAAAACTACAAACCATTTTTTAACCCTATTTTTTATTATTATTTTTTCTTCAAAATTTTGGTTACAAAAACAGTTTCTGTTAACAGAAAAACAAGCATCGGAATAAATAAAGATAATCTTGCAGAAAAGGGCAATCCTTCTTCTGAGAATATCGTTTTGTGAAAAATTATACTAAAAAGAATTAGTTTTAATGGAATTGTACCAAGGTAAATAAAACCTAGCTGTTCAAAAACTTTAGTGGCAGTTGAAAACACTAAAAAGTTGCTACAGATTACAAGCGAAAAGACGAGGTGAAAGAGATATACTTTTTGTAAAGAAAAAGGTAAAATGAGTTGCTTATTTTCTAGATATAATTTATGAAGAGAAAGGCTTACTAAGAATAGAAAAAAGAAAATGAAAGTGAATCCAACAATACTTTTAATCATTAATTTTATTGGCTTGTTTAATTAAGGAATACATTGCTAAAAAAATGGCGATTAAAGTAATTACTTCTGTTAAGAAAAAAGCATTAAATTTTATATCTAACCATGTGCCTAATAAAAAACCCATATAAATAGTCAACCCCATTTGTAAACCTGCACCCGAGAGTTGCAATGCTTTATTAAGCGGTTTTTTCTGAGGTTTTTTTTGTGTCATTAGTAGAATTTAATTCTTTGATGGCTCCCTTCATTTCACAAGTAGCGTTGAATGCTGCTCCAGGCTCCACAGATAGTTTTCCAATTACAACGTTTCCAGAAATATTTGCTGAAGCTTTTATTGTTAGCGTATTTGATAATAAAAGTTCTCCAGAAAATTTACCTTCTATATCTGCATTTGTTGCTTCTACCTTCCCTGTAATAAAACCATCTAAACCAATAATTACCCTACCATTTGTTGTTAATGTTCCTTCCAAAGTACCATCGATTCTAAAATCTCCATCTGATTTTATGTCTCCAACAATTATTGTTTTTTTTGCGATAACATTTCTTTCCATAATTTTATTTTTTTGAAATTTTTTGCCTTTACGAAACATATTAATTACCTAATTGTGTTACTATTTTTTTTGCTTGTTTTCCTTCTGTAGTATTTCCATAACGAACAGCTACAAAATTCATCGCAACCTCATAGGATTCTTTATCTTTATATTTTCCTATAGCATAGGCTTTTAAAAGTTCAAATTTAGGAATTAATTTTGAATTCTGTAGTGTAGACAAAATTTCATTTATTTTAGTGACTGTTTCTTCAAATGCTTCCTCTTTATATAAATAGTACATCTCTTTATATATTTTTTCTACTTCATTAATTGATTTTTCTTCTTCAAAAGGTTTGTTTGGACTTGTAATGGCTTGTGCAAACTTCGTTTTGGAATAATCTGTAAGAATTACATTCTTGTGTTTACTTGCTTTTTCCTCATCACCCAACTCTTTATAGACTTTGTGTAGATGCCAATTAATTGGTAAAATTAATTCCTTGGTTGGCACTAAAGAAGCAACTCTTTCTAGTCTTTCAATAGCCAGTTTGGTGTCTTTAAACTGTTCTTTATAAATAATTCCTAATTCATATAACGCTTGGTTTCTCTCTATGATTAAAGTATTAATAACGATCGTGTCTGTAGGAATTGTCTTGAGATAACTTGCTAAATCGTATCGCAAATTTTTCTTACCCACTTGCGAACTATCTTTGGCAGTGCTATTATTAGCTGCTATTTTTGAAAACCATCTCCAATTGTCTTCTAATTTTCTATTTCCCCAATTTTTTTGAAATTCTGTTTTACCAAAACCCAACGATTGAGAATTGTAGAAATACCATTTTCCTTTGTTTGATTGTAAAGAGTTACCACCAAAAGAAGCCCCAAAAGCATCCTGATTTAATTTCAACTGAGCAGCAGCTTCATCTTTCTTTTTTAAAGCGTCTATATATTTTTGAAAATAGACTTCTTGGGCTGCCTTAGAAAGTGAAGTGATTTTTAAGATGCTATCATTTTTAGTTACTATATTTTCAAAATCAATTAAAGATGCTAAGTTTTTTTGCTTTCTTTTAATACGTCGTATTCTTAAATTCAAAGTATCTGGAGCAATTTTTAAAATACTATCATAATAAGAACTTGCTAGTTGGTATTTAGAATTTTTAAAATTGATATTTCCTAATTTTTCATAGGAAAAAGTTTTTTGTTTATTGCTTGTTGCAGGAGCTCTAAGAGATTTGTTATAATAAGCAATTGCGCTATTTATACTGTCATTTTTTTCGTGTAAAAAACCAACTTGATAATACAATTCGTCTAAATAAGCTCTATTATCTCTATTCTTAATTAATTTTTGCATTTTTTTCAAAATAGCAAGAGAGGTAGCATCGTTCGTAGCATTTTTTGCTAACTCAATGTTTGCGTGTATTTTATATTTATAAGGCGCTCTTTTAAAATTGATAATCTTGTTAAAAACAGCTAAAGCAGCCTCTTTTTTGTTTTCTGAGCTATAAATTTGTCCCAACACAAATAAATTTCTTGCTCCCTGCGCTCTATTTTTTAAAGTCCTTGTGGCTCTAATAAGCATTTTTTTTGCTTTTTGTATACTGTCTGCTTTGATATAAGCCATTGCTAAAGCGGAATATCCTAATTCTTTAATTTCATCAGGCAAATTCACTTGTAAGGTGTCTTTTACTTTTAGAAGGAGCTTCAAGGAGGCTATCGCAAATTCTTCATTACCTATTCTTATGTTCGCTTTTGCTCTCCAAATCTTGGTTTCATTGATTAAACTGGCAAACGGATAAGTAGTAATAATGTAGTTAAAGGCTTCTATTGCAGGTATAAAACGCTGATCATAATAACGCGCTTTTCCTAAGAGAAGGTAAGCATCATCAATTTGCCTGTTGCGCTCAACACCTTCAATTTTCATTCCGTGCCTTTGAATTGCTTTTACGGCTTTTTCTTCTGCAGCATCAAATGGGGTATTTGTTTTCTCTTCTTCAAATTTAATGGGTTCTATAGGTAATTGTTTAAACCAATCATCTTCATAACTATAATTAATGGCTTCAACCCCTAAATTAAAGGCTTCTTTACCATTAAAAAGTACATTGTATTTTGTGGTTAAGGCTTGGTAATTTCTAGAAATTACCGTGTTTTTTTTTGTACTGCAAGCAGATAAAAATGCAAATACAGAAAGAATTATAATTATTTTTTTAGTGTATTTCACACAAGTAAATATTGGTTAAACTATTATTTTAGTGCTAAGAAAATAAAAAACTCTTACTTAAAACTCTTTTCTTTGAAAAATAGTATAAATAAGGGTGTAAAAATAGGAATAAATCCAGAATAGAAGACTTATACAGAAAAATAGCGCTCCAATTCTTTTAAAGTTTGAAAGATGTTAGCTCTTATTTTGAAAATTCTTTAATGTTAAAAGTTGGAATTATAAAAAAACAGGAATAAATTATAAAATGAATTTGATTGAACGCAATTTGAATGATTTTGATGAACGAAAAATGGAATAGATAACAGTTTTAATTGATAAAATCCTATTTTTGCAATATGCTAAAAGTGAATGGTATTTCTTTTTCTTATCACAAAGAAAAATTAATTTTAAAGGATTTTTATTTCTCTTTACAACAAGGCGAACACCTTTGTATTATGGGAGAAAGCGGCTGTGGAAAGTCGACACTTTTAAAAGCTATTTATGGTTTGTTAGATTTAAACAGCGGCGAAATATTTTGGAAAGAAACACAAATATTTGGACCAAAAAAACATTTAGTTCCTGGTTTTGAAAGTTTTAAATATGTAGCTCAAGACTTTGATTTGATGCCCTATATTTCTGTTTCAGAAAACATTCAGAAATTCTTATCAAGAGCGTATCCAAAAGAAAGTAAAAAACGGACAGAAGAATTATTAGAGGTTATAGAAATGACTGCTTTTTCAAACACAAAAGTCAAAAATTTAAGTGGAGGTCAAAAACAACGAGTTGCTATTGCTAGAGCTTTGGCAAAAGAACCTCAATTATTATTGTTAGATGAACCTTTTGGACAAATAGATAACTTCAAAAAAAACTCTTTAAGAAGAAACTTGTTTCGTTATTTAAAAGAAAAAAATATTGCTTGTATTGTAGCAACACATGATAAAGGTGATGCACTTTCTTTTGCAGATAAACTCATCATTATAAAAGATAACAAAATCGTAGAAAACAGTTCTCCAAAAGAAATTTATAATTCTCCAAAAGAAAAATACATTGCTGCTTTGTTTGATGATGTAAATCAAATCACCATCAATAATAAAACCATTTTGAGATATCCCCATCAAATAAAAGTAGCTGAAAGTCTGGAGGAAAACACAGCACTTTTCGAAGTATTAAATTCGTATTTTAAGGGTTCTTATTGGTTAATTGAAGCTGAACTTGATGGACAGAAAGTGTTTTTTAATCATTCTATAGAAATGAAAAAAAAGGAAAAGATCCACCTAAAAATAAGTGCGAATTCTTAATTTATTTTAAAAATTCTAACTTTATAAAAAAAGAAGGAAATTTAAAAAACGCTTCAATTTAAAACAACGTATCTTTGCCCTTAGAAACAACTACATAAAGTTACTTTCATAAATAATTTCTATGACATTTTCAGATTTAGGTTTGTCTCCTGCTTTGGTAAAAGCAGTTGCCGAAAAAGGATATACCAAACCCTCTCCAATACAAGAAAAAGCAATACCACCTATTATAGAAGGCAAAGATGTTTTAGCCTCTGCACAAACTGGTACAGGAAAAACAGCAGGCTTTACCTTGCCCGTTTTACAATATTTAACAGCAACAAAGCATCCGAAATACAGGCCTCTGCGTGCGTTAGTTTTAACGCCAACAAGAGAATTAGCAGCCCAAGTTCATGACAATGTAAGAGAATACAGTAAATATGTAAACATAAAATCTGCCGTAGTATTTGGTGGTGTAAATGCAAAACCACAAATCGCTACTTTACGAAGTGGTGTTGATATTTTAGTTGCAACTCCGGGTAGGTTGTTGGATTTACATAATCAGAAAGCAGTTTCCTTTAATAGAATTGATGTATTAATTTTAGATGAAGCGGATAGAATGTTAGACATGGGTTTTGTTAGAGATATTAACAAGCTGATTAGTTTCATGCCAGCAAAACGTCAGAATTTACTATTTTCTGCTACTTTTTCTAACGATATTAAAAAATTAGCAGCAGGTATTTTAAGAAATCCTGTTTCTGTAGAAACAGCTCCGCAAAATTCAACTGCAAAAAAAGTAACCCATAAGGTTTATAAGATTGATAAAAGTAAAAAAACTGAGTTTACCATTAAGTTGATAAAAGATGGGAATTGGAATCAGGTTTTAATTTTTACAAGAACAAAACATGGAGCGAATAAATTAACAGAAAAACTGATAAAAGCTGGAATTTCTGCAGCGGCAATTCATGGAAATAAAAGTCAAGGTGCTAGAACAAAAGCTTTGCGTAATTTTAAAGACAGTTCTATTAAAATTTTAGTTGCAACAGACATTGCAGCTCGAGGTTTAGACATTCCTTTGTTGCCTTATGTTGTTAATTTTGAATTGCCAAATGTACCCGAAGATTATGTTCACCGAATTGGTAGAACAGGTAGGGCAGGAGCTGCTGGTGAAGCTATTTCTTTGGTGTGTAGTGAAGAAAGCGAATATCAGAGTGAAATAGAAAAATTATTAAAAGAGAAATTGAATTCTACGATTGTAGAAGGTTTTGAACCTACTGATAATGACCCACCAAAAAGAGCCGCATCACAAAGTAAAGGTGCTTTTGGGAAGAAAAATAAAGGCGCATCTTCTAAAGGGAATAGACCAAAAAGCAAACCTCATTTTAAAGAAAATAAAACGGAAAGCACTTCTGGAAGAGGGAGAACAGGTGCCCCTAAAAAGAAGCGTTACTAAACTTAAATTTTAAAGTTTTGAAAGCCTTGTTTGTACTTATTTTAGAGGTTTGCCTGAAAGATTAAAAGAATCTTGTAGGAATGAACTTCATAACTTATACACTGCGTTCAGGGTAATGTAAATATTGCTACATTTGTATTTCAGCGTAAATAAGTTTGTATGAAATACCACAAAATAGACACACAGTTATTTCTAAAAAACCGAGCCAATTTTGCTACGGAAATGAAACCAAATAGTTTAGCGGTTTTTAATTCCAATGATATTTATCCAATAAGTGCAGACAGCACAATGCCGTTTGAACAACATCGAGATATTTTCTATTTATGTGGTGTAGATCAAGAAGAGAGTGTCTTGTTTTTGTTTCCTGACTGTCCAAATGAAAACTTACGAGAAGTTTTATTTGTAAGGGAAACAAACGAACATATTGCCGTTTGGGAAGGAGAAAAACTAACAAAAGAAGCTGCTTTTAAAATAAGTGGAATAAAAACAGTTTTTTGGCTAGAGGATCTAGACAATGTTTTATTTGAGATGGCGACTCTTTGCGATACATTTTATATAAATACCAACGAGCACTACAGGGCCAATGTAGTAACAGAAACACGTGAAGACCGTTTTACAAAAGAGTTGTTCCTAAAATATCCTGCACATTCTGTAGCAAAAAGCAATCCTATTTTACAAAAATTACGAGCAGTAAAAGATAAAATTGAACTGGATTTAATGCAACATGCATGTAATATTACTGAAAAAGGTTTTCGTAGCGTTTTAGACTTTGTAAAACCTGGAGTTTGGGAATATGAAATTGAAGCAGAATTATTACATAAATTCGTTAGAAATCGTTCTAAAGGATTTGCATATACACCCATTATTGCTTCAGGAAAGAACGCCAATGTTTTGCATTATATAGACAACAATCAACAATGTAAAAATGGCGATTTAATTCTCTTAGATGTTGCTGCAGAATATGCAAATTATTCTTCTGATTTAACAAGAACTATTCCTGTTTCGGGAAAATTCTCTCACAGGCAAAGGGCGGTTTATAATGCCGTAAATTATGTAAAAAAAGAGGCTACAAAAATGTTACTTCCTGGTGTTTTATGGAAAGAATATCAAGTAGAGGTTGGAAAGATAATGACTTCAGAATTACTGAAATTAGGATTATTAGACAAAGCCGATGTTCAAAATGAAGATAAAAAATCACCTGCTTATAAGAAGTATTTTATGCATGGAACAAGTCATCACTTGGGTTTGGATACGCATGATTATGGGCTGTTAAACGAGCCAATGCAAGCAAATATGGTATTCACCGTGGAACCCGGAATCTACATTCCTGAGGAAGGTTTTGGAATTAGATTAGAAGATGATGTTGTGGTTCAAGAAAAAGGAGCTCCTTTTAATTTAATGGGAAACATCCCTATTGAAGCTGATGAGATTGAAAACCTAATGAATTGTTAAATGTAAATTTTTAAGCCAAAGAATTTATAAAACCAATTGTCTTATTATTAAACGTTTTTGGTTGCTCAATGTTCACTACATGCCCGCAGTTGTCTACTACAAAAAGTGAAGAGCTAACATGTTTTGCTACGATGTTTTTTATGGATGGTAAAAATAAATGATCTTCTGCTCCCATAATATACAAGGTAGGAATTTGAATATCTTTTGTTCTAAAAAAATGCAACAAAGGATTAATTTCTGAAGTTAATTTAAACCATCGTATAAATTCTTTTTGGTATAGCTTTTTCGCTTCGTTTACAAACAATAGTCTCGATTTTTTATGATTCTTCTTTGGCATAATTATAAATGCAAAGAGTTTGTATAATAGCATATAAGGTACTACAGATTTGAAGATACTTCCAACCTTCATTAAGACCTGAGAGCGAAAATTCATTTTGATGATGGCTCCTCCCATGATCATGCTTTGTACTATTTTGGGTCTTTTTTCTGCTAAATTTCGAATCAAAATCGTACCTAAAGAGATGCCTATAAAGTGTGATTTTTTTATCTCCAAATATTCAATAACCTCCACAATATCGTTTGTAATAGAATCAAAAGTATATTTAGAATTAAAAGTATCTTTTATCGTTGGATTACTATTTCCATGACCCCGTAAATCTAAAATTAAAACATTAAAATGTTTCTTAAAATCACGTACTTGCTTAAACCAAATAGAACTGCTGCCTCCCGCGCCGTGCACAAAGGTGACCCATTCTTTAGAAGTTGTATGCGGATATGAATAGTAATTTAACAATTTTTACTTTTTAAATTAAAGAGCTAAAATAATCTATTATTATTTAAAAAAGACCGCTGCTAGTTTATTAACACTTTTTATGGAGTTTCGAAATACACTTTCCTTTTTTGAAACTTATTTATTCAAATAATTTAAGCCGAAAACATTTTTAAAATTGATTTTAATCGCTCGGAAAATTTTAGAGGTGCTGGCTGCATTTCTTCTCTTTTAAAGTTCAAAGTAGTAACGATAAATTCTTTATTTTAATCCTTACTATTTTTTTTCTTTGTTCTTGAAATATGTATATTTTTGTGTGATGCAAAAATCGATTCTTTTTAAAAATGCAAACATTTTCTTTTCTGACGAAGGAAAAGGTACTGTTGTTGTTTTGATTCATGGGTTTTTAGAAAATGCTACAATGTGGAAAAACAGCATTCCAACACTTTCTAAAAAAAACCGAATTGTTACGATTGATTTGCTTGGTCATGGGAAAACCGATTGTTTGGGGTATGTGCATTCTATGGAACTGTTTGCAGAAACCATAGCAGCAGTCTTAAAACACCTAAGAATTAGAAAATGTATTTTAGTGGGGCATTCTTTGGGAGGATATGTGGCATTGGCTTTTGCGGAGAAACATCCACAGAAAATAAAGGGTTTGTGCTTAATGAATGCAACATCGAATGAAGATGATGAAGCACGAAAAATACTAAGGATGCATGCTAATAAAATGATTCAAAATAACTTTTCAACGATGGTAAGAATGTCTTTTACCAATTTATTTAGCAAAGAAAGCAGTACAATTTTTGCAGCTGAAATCAAATCCGCTTTAAAAGAAGCTTTACAGACACCTCTTCAGGGGTATATTGCTGCGCAAGAAGGAATGAGAATTCGCCCAAATAGAAATCATGTTTTAGTTGAAAATAACTTTAAAAAGTTATTAATTATTGGTGAAAAAGATCCTGTTTTAGATTGCCAAACCTCTATAGAAGAAGCTGAAAAAACAAATTCAGAATTTGTTCTTTTTCCTGACGGACACATGAGTCATATTGAAAATAAAAATCAATTGATTCCCACATTGAAAAGTTTTATAAAGAACTGCTAGTAGAATTCTATCCTAAAAAGAAATCGTAGGAAGTGTTCTTTCCTTTTTTAAAACCCATTTTGTAATTTTTCAATCACTTCATCGACGAAACAGGAAAAAGAAATCGATGAAAAAATTAATCACAATTTTATTTCTTGCAATTTCAACAACATTTTTAGCACAAGATTACAATACTAAAAAAGGTTATGTTGCAGAAGGGTACGACGTTGTTGCTTATTATAATAATAAAGCAGTAAAAGGAGCTAAAAAATATACCGCAACTTATGATGGTGTAAAATTTAAATTTTCAACAAAAAAAAATTTAAAAGTATTTAAAAAATCACCTGAAAAGTATGTCCCTGCTTATGGTGGTTATTGTGCCTATGCTATTGGTTTAAAAGGGAAAAAAGTATCTATAGACCCCAGAACATTTGAAATTAGAGATGGAGTATTATACTTGTTTTATAATTCCTGGGGAACAAATACTTTGGAACTTTGGGAAAAAGAAGGGGCAGAAGAATTGAAGGTGAAAGCAGATGAAAATTGGGAAAAAATGAACAAAGAAGAGTAAATGAAAGCAAACTTTGGGGAGTTTGTGAATAATAAAAACGAAAAAAGAGCGGAATCAATTCCGCTCTTTTTTAATTTTATAAAGTTGTTGTTATTCAATATTTAATAAATAATAAGTTTTTTTACCACGTTGTAATAGCACATATTTATTTGCAATTAAATCTTCCGTAGAAATAATATAATCTTCCTTTACTTTTTCTTTATTCACAGAAATTGCGTTTTCTTTTAAGGCTCTTCGGGCATCTCCATTAGACCCTAAAAAGTTTGTTTTTGCTGATAAAGCACCAATCATATTTAAACCTTCTGTAACATCTGCAATAGAAATGGTAGCTTGAGGTACGCCATCAAAAACATCTAAAAAAGTTTGTTCGTCTAAAGATTTTAAATCAGAAGCTGTCGATTTTCCAAATAAAATATTAGAAGCTTTTATTGCATTATTGTAAGCTTCTTCTCCATGAACTAATACTGTAACTTCTTCTCCAATTTTCTTTTGTAATATTCGTAAATGCGGTACTTCTTTATGTTCATCAATGAGACTATCTATGGTTGCTTTGTCTAAAAAGGTGAAAATCCGAATGTACTTTTCTGCATCTTCATCAGTAGCATTCAACCAATATTGGTAAAATTTATAAGGAGAGGTTCGCTTGCCATCTAACCAAACATTTCCACCTTCAGATTTTCCAAATTTAGTACCATCAGATTTTGTAATTAAAGGACAAGTGATTGCATATCCTTTTCCGCCACCAATTCTCCTAATCAATTCTGTTCCTGTAGTGATATTTCCCCATTGGTCAGAGCCTCCCATTTGAATGGAAGCATTGTTATTTTGATACAAATGCAAGAAATCATAACCTTGCACTAATTGATAGGTAAATTCTGTAAAAGACATTCCGTCTTTAGACTCAGCGCTAATTCTATTTTTTACAGAATCTTTTGCCATCATATAATTTACGGTAATGTGTTTACCTACGTCACGTATAAATTCTAAGAAAGAAAAATCTTTCATCCAATCATAATTGTTTACTAAAACAGCTGCATTATCTGTATTGGAAGTAAAATCTAAAAAATGACTTAATTGTCCTTTTATTGCCTCTTGATTGTAACGTAAGGTATCTTCGTCCAACAAGTTTCGTTCCGCAGATTTACCTGACGGATCACCAATCATTCCTGTTGCTCCACCCACCAAAGCAATGGGTTTATGTCCACATCTTTGAAAATGTGCCAATAACATAATCGGTACTAAATTACCAATATGTAAAGAATCCGAAGTAGGATCAAAGCCAACATAAGCACTTCTCATACTTTTCGATAAGTGCTCTTCTGTTGTAGGCATGCTGTCATGCAACATTCCTCTCCATTTTAATTCCTCAATAAAATTTTTCATTGTATTCCGTTTATCAGAGAGCAAATATAACTTTATCGAGCAAAATATACTAAATTCGTGGTATGATTTTAGTTACAGGAGGAACCGGTTTGGTTGGCGCTCATTTATTGTATCATTTAATTAAAAATGAGGAGAAAGTACGCGCTATTTATCGGTCAGAAGAGAAAATAGAAAAAGTAAAAGAAGTCTTCTCTTTTTATGGAGATGCGGCTTCCTTTATGAATAATATAGAGTGGTTTAAAGCCGACATTACAGATGTTCCTGCTATGATCCCTGCTTTTTCGGGAATTAAAAAAGTATATCATTGTGCAGTATTTATTTCTTTTAATCCAAAAGATTACAGAGAAATGCGAAAAGTGAATATTCATGGAACCGCAATAATTGTAAACCTTTCGATTGCTGCAAAAATTCATAAAATTTGCTTTGTAGGTTCTATAGCTTCTATTGGAAATTCTTTAAACGGAGGTGTTATAACTGAAGATAATGAATGGGATTCTCAGGAAGATAATAGTGGATATTCCATTACCAAGTTAGGTGCTGAAATGGAAATTTGGCGTGCAAGTCAAGAAGGAGTCTCCGTAGTAATTGTTAACCCAGGTATTATTTTAGGAAGTAGTTTTTGGAACACTGGATCTGGAAAATTATTTTCTCGAGTCTATAACGGATTTAAGTATTATACAGAAGGAATTACAGGTTTTGTAGGTGTGAAAGATGTGGTGAAATCAATGGTTTTATTGATGAATTCTGAAATAGAAAACGAACGTTTTATTTTAGTTTCCGAGAATAAATCCTTCAAAGAAATTTTCTTTTCAATAGCCGTTGCTTTTGGTAAAAAACCACCTTCAAAAAAAATAAAATCATGGCAAACAGAATTGTTTTGGAGAATTTCTAGTTTGTTGTCTCGATTTACAGGGAACGCCCCTTTTTTAACTAAATATTCTGCAAGAAGTGCACATTCAATTTCTAAATATTCATCCCAAAAAATTGAAAAAAGTTTGAACTTTCAGTTTGAAAAAATTGAGGATGTTGTACAAGAAGTTTGTAAAAATTATAGTAATAACGCTCCACAATAATTTTTATTTAATAATGGTTTTAAGAGTGTCTAAAATGAGGTCACTTTTTATCGAATTTACTTTTATTTTAGATTTTTTGATAGCATCTTTTTTAATAGAATCTAAAGCGCTTTTTCTTTTCTTGTAAAATTCTTTTTTTACTTCTAATTCTTTTTTTGCATCAGTTATAATTTCTTCGTACAAATCGATTTTAGAAGTGTAGTAAAAGTTGCTTTTTTGAAAACGAATACTATCGATTTTATATTTGTCATAAACAAAAGCCATGTAATTAATTCTTTTTTGCAGCTTTTTATTTTTCACAAATTTAGCAGAAGAAGCAATCATCATGTCTTGCATTAAAAGACTCATTGTATCTTTAGGAATTAGGTCTTCTGGTTCCTTAAAAATAGTATTGCTAGTACAAGAAACTAAAAAGATAAAAATAAATAAGGAGCTTAATTTCTTCATATTAGCGATTAAAAGTGATCCGTTTTCCTTTAATTTTATCATTAAAAACACCCTTGTTATAAAGTAAGTTTCCATTTACAAATGTATGTGTTATGGTAGATGAAAATGTCGTTCCTTCAAAAGGAGACCACCCACATTTGTATAAGATATTGTCTTTAGAAACGGTTTGTGATTTGGTCGTATCAATTAATACTAAGTCTGCAAAATAGCCTTCTCTGATGAAACCTCTTTTTTCAATTTGAAATAATTTAGCAGGATTATGGCTCATTTTTTCAACTAACTTTTCAATCGGAATGACCCCTTCTTTTACTTTTTCCAAAAGAGCAATAATAGCATGTTGTACCAATGGACCCCCACTAGGTGCTTTTGTGTATACATTTGTTTTTTCTTCAAGAGTATGCGGCGCATGATCTGTTGCCAAAACATCGATTCTATCATCTAACAACGCTTTCCATAAACCCAGTCTGTCTTTTTCTGTTTTTACAGCAGGATTCCATTTTATATGCGTTCCTTTTTCTTCATAATCTTTATCAGAAAACCACAAATGATGCACACAGACTTCTGATGTAATTTGTTTTTCTTCTAAAGGAATGTCATTTCTAAAAAGGTGTGTTTCTTTTTCTGTTGACAAATGAAAAACATGCAATCTTGCACCTGTCTTTTTTGCCAATTCAATTGCTTTGGATGACGATAAATAACAAGCTTCTTCACTTCTGATAATTGGGTGATATTTTAATGGAATCGCATCACCGTATTTTTCAATATGCGCTGCCGTATTTTTTTTGATGGTTGCTTCATCTTCACAATGGACAGAGATAATCATTTTTGTTGATGAGAAGATTTTCTCTAAAACAGCTTGATTATCTACCAACATGTTCCCTGTAGAAGAGCCTAAAAACAATTTAATACCCGCTACTTTTTTAGGGTCTGTTTTTAATAATTCCTCTAAATTATCGTTCGTGCCACCAAACATAAAAGAATAGTTTGCATACGAATCTGCTGCTGCAATTTCAAATTTCTCTTCCAATAAATCTTGGGTTGTCGCTTGTGGAACTGTATTTGGCATTTCAATAAAAGTAGTAATTCCGCCAGCAACAGCAGCTTTACTTTCAGAAGCAATAGTTGCTTTATGTGTCAAACCAGGTTCTCTAAAATGAACTTGATCATCTATAAAACCAGGAATCAAGAACTTACCATCAGCATCAATAATTACTGTGTCTTCACTTGCTTTTATCTCGGGTCCTATTGCCTTTATAATTTCATTTTCAATCAAAACATCACCTAAAAAAAGGTTGTTTTCATTTACGATTTTCGCGTTTTTTATTAAATAAGAACTCATGTATCTTTTATTTTGCTATTCCTTTTAATTTCATTTTTAACACTCCAAATAAAGCTTCATAAACGATGTTCCCACTCATTTTTGAAACCCCTAATGTTCTGTCTGTAAAGATAACAGACACCTCTTTGATATTAAAGCCATGCTTCCATGCTTTAAATTTCATTTCTATTTGAAAAGCATATCCTATGAATTTTATTTTGTCCAATTGGATTGTTTCCAAAACGTTTCTTTTCCAACAAACAAAACCTGCTGTTGTATCAAAAAGGGGAATTCTAGTTATAAAACGCACATATTTTGAAGCAAAATAGGAAAGTAATAATCTTTTTATATTCCAATTAACAACATTTACTTGATTGTCTACATATCTAGAACCAACAGCAACTTCTCCTCCCTCTTTTTTGCAAGCATTATAGAGGCGAATTAAATCTTTTGGATTGTGAGAAAAATCAGCATCCATTTCTATGATATACTCATATTTCTTTGCAATTGCCCACTTAAAACCATGAATATAGGCCGTTCCTATACCAGTTTTGCCGAGTCTTTTTTCTAAAAAAAGTTGATTTGGGAATTCTGCAATTAAGTTTTCTACAATTTCTGAAGTTCCATCTGGAGAATTATCGTCAACTACCAAAATATGAAACTCTTTTTTTTGATTAAAAGTAGCTCTTATGATGACTTCTATATTCTCTTTTTCGTTATAAGTAGGGATAATGACTAACGCGTCTGACATAAATTAAATTTCATGTAGTAAGAAGGCAAATATACATTATTTAATTACTAATTTTGTTTTAATCTTAGCAAAACGATAAAAGGTGCAAGCATTAGAAAGAACCATAACGGATACGAATTGGATTACCTTATTATTGGTGATTTTGTTTGCCCTTGTTTTTCTTTTAAAAGGACTAAGTGTTAAACGATTAAAAGGAAATGCTTTCTCTTTAATGAACAGTAGTTTTATTGAAAAAGAAATTGAAGATAATAACCCTTTTTTTAATCTATTTCAGGGTTTTATTTTTCTCTTTTCAATGACAGTCCTATCGCTCTTAGTTTATAAAATTGTATTATTTTATACGGATGCTATTTTGCAAGATTTTTATACTTTTACGATCATTTTTGCTCTCGTTTTTTCTTATTTTGCTAGCAAATGGCTTTTAGAATTTTTAATCTCTTTCTTACTTAAGATAGACAAACAAGTGAAATTCTTTTTAATTTCTAAGTCAAGTTATCTATATGCTGTTTCATTTATTTTACTAATAGGTCTTGTTTTTGTTGAGTATTCGAAATTAAACATCCTTTTTTTAATTTATTTTTCAGGAGTATTATTTTCATTTCGTTTTCTATTACATGTGATTAGTAATAAAAAGCTGGTATTTAATGAGTTATTTTATTTTATTTTGTACCTTTGCGCCTTCGAAATAGCACCGCTATTTATATTGTTTAAATTGCTGTTTTAACAAGAAAAAGAAAGCATATGAAAGTGAAAACGATTTTAGTATCGCAACCAGAACCAAAGACAGAAACATCTCCTTATTTTGACTTGTGTGATAAGCAAAAAGTAAAGATAGATTTTAGACCTTTTATTCATATAGAAGGAATCTCTGTTAAAGAAGTAAGAGGAGAAAAAGTTGACTTAACGAGTTTTACTGCGATTATTTTAACAAGTAGAAATGCTGTAGATCATTTTTTTAGAATTGCTGAAGAAATGCGTTTCAAAGTGCCAGACACTATGAAATACTTTTGTCAATCTGAAGCTGTTGCTTTTTATTTACAAAAATATGTAGTGTACAGAAAACGCAAAATTTACGTAGGTACTAGAACATTTCCTGATTTAACAAAACTAATTAAGAAGCATAAATCTGAACAATTTTTACTCCCATGTTCAGACAAATTAAAACCTTTAATTCCTACTGAATTAGATAAATTAGCGGTAAACTGGACCCGATTAGATTTATACAGAACTGTGGTTAGTGATTTATCTGATTTAGAAAATGTTTTTTATGACGTGTTGGTCTTTTTTAGCCCATCCGGTATCAAATCATTGCTAAAAAACTTTCCTAACTTTCAACAAAAAGAAACAAGAATTGCAGCCTTTGGTAACTCTACGGTTAAAGCTGTTACAGAAGCTGGTTTAAAGTGTGATATTGTTGCACCTTCTCCAGAAACTCCTTCTATGACAATGGCTTTAGATAAGTATATTAAAGTGGCAAATAAAAAATAATTTATACGGAACTTTACATAAGTCCTTGCTCTTTAAAAAAAAAAGAGAACACAATATATTACCTTCGAAAGGCTCGTTGCTTTTTGGAGGTATTTTTTTGCCTTTTTAAATGATTATTCAGCCAGAAATGTAATAAGTATTGCTTGGTGTTTTTAAAAGACCTAAAACATCGCTCAGAAAAATATTTTTAAATTCATAGAGCGAAATTGAATTATTAGAAAAGTTATCTATAAATTTTCTAAACTGTATTCTTTTTGGGTTCCTTCTTTTATAATTGAAGGAAAGATGGTTGGCGCTATTTTTTTAACAGGTTCGTATAAAATAGATGTATCTAAAGTTTCCTTTTTTATAAAAGGAATTGTATCATTCATTTTTCCGAAGAAAATAAACAGTATACTCAATATTAATCCTATTTTTAAACCCCCAAATACGCCACCTAATATTTTATTGATAATCCCTAAAGATGCAAAATCTGCTAATTTTGTAAGCGTTTTTCCGATCAAAGCAATCACAATGATGATGATAACAAAAGTGATGGCAAATGCGGCCAAAGAAATATATTCTTCATCCCAAGAAACATATGTTTTTAAAAACTCCCCACTAAAATAAGAGAAATGAATGGCTCCATAAATACCTCCTATTAAAGCGGCTAAGGAAGAAACCTCAACAAAAAGTCCTTTCATTAACCCCCGAACAAATCCGAAAAGTAGTAAAGCGGCTATAATAATATCAAAAACGTTCATAAAACTATTTTTTTTCAAACCTACATATTTTTTTCACGATTTAAAAATGTCAGTTGTATCTTTACAGCTCAATAAAATAAATAGTATGCCAAAAATAATCACATTAAAAGAAAAATGGGATTCGTTAATTCTTAAATTAACCAATCAATTTGCGGAAGGAGACGAATTAAACATGGATGGAATTATCTATTTAGTGGGTGTGCAAGAATTAGGACAAGGTCATCGAGAATTTAATAAAGATGAGAAAGTAAACCTAATGCACATTGCAATTTGCAAATTGTTAGAGCCTTATGGTTATTATGAATTTGATTTTTTTGACGACGACGGTTGGCCACATTATAAAACACTGACAGAACTTCCAAATTTAAAGCCTGGTGAGCAGACTGTACTCATGAAAGAGGCTGTTATTAATTATTTTGAAGAGTTGTCTTATTTTTGATACACTCATTTTGGTACATTTATTGATAAAAAGCTATTAAAAGAAAATGAAAAAATTAATTGCGATACTAATTTTAATTTCTGCGGTTTCAAATGCGCAAAACACGATAAAAGGCAGAATACAACCTGCTTTAGAAAGCGATTGGGTCATTCTATATAAAATTGAAGGTGCTCAACAAGTATTTGTTCAAAATACAACCATAAAAAGAGACACTGTTACCGTTGATGGAAAGCAAAGAATAGTAAGTAATTTTCAATTTTTACTGCCAGAGAAAGCAGCAACGGGTACCTATAGGACAACTTATAATATGGAAGGTACAGGTTATGTTGATTTTATTTACAATAAAGAAAATGTTTCTTTTAATTTTAACCCAAACAATCCTTTTGAAACACTTTCGTTTTCAGAATCGAAAGAGAATATAGAATACTTAAGGTATCAAATTGCTATATTTGAAGCACAAAGACAACTAGACTCCATACAGGTTCTCGGTCTTAAAAATGTTGATGCAGCGCTATCTATTGGATATAAGGAAGCGTACGATAAAGTGAATCGTATCCAAGAAAAATTTTTAAAGCGCACCAAGGGAACCTACATCGCACCTTTTATAAAGGCCTCTTCAATAAATAATTCGCCAGCCATTTTTTCATCTCCAGAGAACTACAGGGCAAATCTTACAAGTTCATTTTTCGATGCTGTAGATTTTTCTGATAAAACACTTTTAAATTCTCCTTTTTTATTTTCTAAAATTTCTGATTATATTTTTTATTTAAATACTTCAGATGATAAAAAAACACAACAGAATTTGTACAAAGAGTCACTAAAAAATGTATTTGCTAAAGTGACCAATACAGCTTTTAAAAAAGAGGTAGTAGGATTCTTAATTACGCAATTTGAAAGCCTTAAAAACATAGAAATTGTAGATGAATTATTCAACCATTATTACAGTACCCTTCCGATCTCTTTACAAGACGCTAAATTTAAATCCCAAAAATTAGCCCTTTTATCCGTTGAAGTAGGTAGAATTGCTCCAGATTTTTCATGGGAAGAAAATGGAAAAACAATCAAATTGTCAGACCTTAATGAAGCGAAGAATTATATACTGGTTTTTTGGAGTACAGCATGTTCTCATTGTTTAAAAGCAATTCCTAAATTAGATAAATACTTAAAAGGAAAACCAGACATTTCGGTGATTGCTTATTCTTTAGAAAAAACGGATTTTAAATGGAAAAAAATGAAACAAGACTTGCCTAATTGGCACCATGTTCTTGGATTAAATAAATGGAAAAATAAAATAGTAACTACCTATGCTATAAATTCTACCCCTGATTTTTTTATTTTAGATGCTGATAAAAAAATTATTGCAAGACCTTATGAATTCAAAGATTTAAAGGAAATTGTAGATCAATTTTAGTAACCCTTTTTATTGTTGTTCAAGACGATGAGCTATTTTAAAAGTGTAGAAAGGCATCTTCTAGATGCTCAATTTTTGTGGTGTTATTTTTATGGATAATCGCAATAATATCAAAACGAACTTCGACCTCTAAATCCTTTTTTATCACATAATAGTCAATAGCAGAAAGCAGTAATTTTATTTTTTTAGGATTTACAAAGTCTTGAGGATCTCCAAAATAATCTGTGCTTCTCGTTTTTACTTCAACGACAGCTAAAACAGTTCCTTTTTGTGCAATAATATCTACTTCCGCTTTTAAATAGCGGTAGTTTTTTTCAAGAATTTTATAATCGTTTTCTACCAAAAAAGCGATGGCTAATTCTTCTCCTTTTTTACCAAGTTCATTGTGTTCTGCCATGATTTTAGTTTGAAAGTAGCAAAGTTAAAAACTTAGTCAAATTTTAGACTTGATTCTATATTGCCACTACCGATTACTAGTTGAATATTTTCCCCAAAAATTAATGCCCTATTATCTGCCTCATGACCGGCAGGAAAATCAAATAAAACAGGAATGGCTGCTGGAACAACATTTAAAATTAATTGTTCGACAGTACTTCCCCATTTTGTGGAATTCTTTTTTATCGAAGATAGATTACCAATAATTACTGCTTTTACATTTTTAAAATACCCAGCACGCTTTAGGCTTTGTAACATTCTGTCAATCGAATATTTATATTCCCCAATTTCTTCAATAAATAAAATTTTTTCATCAGTTGAAAGCGCACTATTTGAACCCAGCATGGCGGTTAGAATCGCAAGATTTCCTCCTATTAATTGTCCTTGTATTTTTTTTGCAGAAGCCGGTCTGTTGTAAGTTGAGCTAGGAATTGTATACCCTAGTTCTTCCCCAAAAAGTGCTTTCTTAAGACTTGAAATGGTTTCAATAATTTCTGTTGGTTTTTGCTCTAAACTGGTAGCCATCATTCCGTGAATGGTAGCGATGCCTAGATTATGAATATGATTGTGAAACGCCGTAATGTCAGAATAGCCAATGATCCATTTTGGGCTATCTACAAATTTTGTAAAATTGAGTTTATCTAAAATTCTTACAGAGCCATAACCGCCTCTAGCGGCCCAAATTGCTTTAATGTTTGGGTTGTCTAATGCTTTTTGAAAATCGGCTGCTCTTTCTTGATCGGTACCCGAGAAATGATGATTTTGGTTGAATAAATGCTGACCTAGAATAACGTTTAAACCCCAGCTCTCTGCCAATTCTTTTGCTTTTTTTATGGCCGCTTCTCGGTATTTTAAAATTCCTGCAGGCGCTACAATAGCAATCGTATCTCCTTTTTTTAAAGCTGGTGGTATTTTTAAATCTTCTTGCGCTTTAAGAGACGAAAATAGCATCAAAAAAGCAAGTATACAAAGTGATTGAATTTTCAAAATAGGTCGTGTTTCTGTGAGTTTTATCATCTAATAATCTTATTCTTGTAAATGTATTAAATTTCAATGGTTTTTAAAACTCCCTTTTTTGTACTTTTGTCATGGAAAAACCAAATTACAAATTAAATTAAGGAAAGTTTGATGAATACTCCCAAAAGATATACAATTACAGCAGCACTGCCTTATACAAATGGTCCGATTCATATTGGGCATTTAGCAGGCGTTTATGTACCCGCTGATATTTATGCACGTTATTTGCGTTTAATGGGTAAAGATGTTGCCTATATCTGCGGATCTGATGAACATGGTGTTGCCATACCAATGAGAGCTAAAAAAGAAGGGGTTTCGCCAGAAGATATTATAAATAAATATCATGGAATTATCAAACAATCTTTCTCGGATTTTGGAATTACTTTTGATAATTACTCTAGAACGTCCTCTAAAATTCATCATGAAACAGCTTCTGAATTTTTCAAAAAGTTGTACCATAATGGCGATTTTATAGAAGAGGTTTCAGCGCAATTATACGATGCAGAAGCAAATCAGTTTTTAGCAGATCGTTTTGTAGTAGGGACTTGTCCTAAATGTGGCTTTGAAGAAAGTTATGGTGATCAATGTGAAAACTGTGGAACAAGTCATAATGCAACCGACTTAATCAATCCTAAGTCTGCAATTACAGGAAATGTACCCACGGTAAAAGAAACAAAACATTGGTTCTTACCTTTAGACAAACACGAAAATTTTTTACGAAAATGGATTTTAGAAGGTCATAAGAAAGACTGGAAGCCAAATGTTTATGGACAAGTAAAAAGTTGGGTAGAAGATGGTTTGCGACCCAGAGCTGTGACCAGGGATTTAGATTGGGGAATTCCTGTTCCTATCGAAGGTGCGGAAGGAAAAGTATTATATGTTTGGTTTGATGCACCCATTGGATATATTTCATCTACCAAAGAATGGGCTGCAAGAGAAGGTAAGAATTGGGAAGATTATTGGAAAAAAGACGATACCAAATTGGTTCACTTTATAGGGAAAGACAATATTGTTTTTCACTGTATTATTTTTCCATCGATGTTAAAAGCCCATGGAGATTATATTTTACCAGAAAATGTTCCTGCAAATGAGTTTTTAAATTTAGAAGGAAACAAGTTGTCAACTTCAAAAAACTGGGCTGTCTGGTTGCATGAATATTTAGAAGAATTCCCAAATCAGCAAGATGTTTTACGTTATACATTAACAGCAAACGCTCCTGAAAGTAAAGACAACGATTTTACTTGGAAAGACTTTCAAGCAAAAAACAACAACGAATTGGTGGCCATTTTTGGTAATTTCATAAACAGAGTTGTGGTGTTAACCAATAAATATTACAATGGAATTGTTCCTACACCTACTGATTTCACGGAAGTTGATGAAGACGTTTTAGCAGCAGTTAAAGAGTTTCCAAATAGCATTGGAAAATCTATTGAAAGATACCGATTTAGAGAAGCCTCTCAAGAGTTAATGAGTTTGGCAAGACTTGGAAACAAGTATTTAGCAGACGAAGAACCATGGAAAGTTGTTAAATTAGATGAAGCACGCGTTCAAACAATTATGTATGTGACGTTGCAAATTGCTGAAGCTTTGGCTGTAATTGCTGAGCCCTTTTTACCGTTTACCTCCACGAAATTGAAAGCTATTTTAAATAGTAATGGCGTTACTTTGACCAATGAGAATTGTATTGAGAACAGCTGGAAAGATGTTACAGAAAAAGAAGTTTTATTGCCAGCAGGACATCAAATAAATGAAGCCGTATTGTTGTTTTCTAAAATTGAAGACAAAACGATTCAGGACCAAATAGAAAAATTACAAGCGACAAAAATAGCAAACGAACAAGAAAACAAGGAGGTAGTACCTCAAAAAGAAACCGTAACATTTGATGATTTTACAAAATTAGACATCAGAGTTGGTACTATTTTAGCGTCTGAAAAAGTAGCTAAAACTAAAAAATTATTAAAATTAAAAGTAGATGTGGGTACCGATACAAGAAGTATTGTTTCTGGTATCGCAGAAAGTTTTTCACCAGAAGAAATTATTGGTCAGCAGGTTGCTGTTTTGGTAAACCTAGCGCCAAGAGAAATTAGAGGTGTGGAAAGTCAAGGAATGATTCTAATGACCGAGACTCCTGATGGAAAATTGGCTTTTGTAGCTCCTAAAAAAGGAGTTAAAAACGGAGAACAGATTAGTTAAACCTCATTTTTGTACAAAGAAAAAGCCGCAATTAATGCGGCTTTTTTCTCGATACATTGAAATACTATTTTCCTCCCAACAGTACGACTTCATTACAAACAACCTCTGTAATGTACTTTTTTTCACCTTCTTTCGTTTCATAGCTTCTAGAAGTTAGTTTGCCTTCTATAGCAACTTCAGTTCCTTTTTCTAAATACCTTTCTATAATTTCTGCGGTCTTGTTCCATGCGACAACATTGTGCCACTGGGTGTCTGTTACTTTTTCTCCCTGAGAATTTTTATAACTTTCATTTGTAGCAATAGAAAATTTTGCGATTTTTTTACCACTTTCTAAAGTGATCATTTCTGGATTGTTTCCTAAGTTTCCAATTAACTGTACTCTGTTTCTTAACGTACTCATAAGATAAGGTTTTAAATTATTATTTTTGTTTTGTCAATTCGTTTTGACTCTGCAAAGTTGCGACACAATAAAAGTTTTATTCGGTTGTAAAACAATTACTTTCGGTTGTAATTATTTGTAGTCGTTTGCAATCGGATAATTTTACCTATATTTACTCTATGGAAACCAAAGAATGCTTAGAATGCAAAGCACCTGTAAAAGGTAGGGTAGATAAGAAATTCTGCTCAGATTATTGTAGAAATGCCTATAATAATCGTGTGAATAAAGACAGTAAAAATCTCATTAGAAATATCAACAACCGTCTTCGAAAAAATTATAAAATTTTATCTGAATTAAATACTTCAGGAAAAACAAAAGTAACAAGAACGAAATTATATGATAAAGGTTTCGATTTTCAGTTTTTTACCTCGATTTACAAAACCAAAACAGGAAACACCTATTTTTATGTGTACGATCAGGGGTACTTACCACTTGAAAATGAAACTTTTTTATTGATAAAAAGGGAGTAACGATTGTTCTTTCAGACTTTCATAATTTATTGCACAAAATGAAATAAAAAAAGAGCCAAATCTATTAGGATTTGGCTCTTTTTAAGAAATATTTTATTCCTCTTACTTAGAGAAATAATAGGTTCTAATACCTTCACCTTCCTCCTCTTCAGGAAAGGTAATATCAAAACTATTTTCAATAATATTTAAAACATTTTCGTCTAAATCAGCTTCCCCTGATTCATAAGTGTATATTTCATCTTCTCTGTCACTATCATCAGTATAAGTTACTGTTTCCTTGTAAATAATAAGGATTAGTCTTTTTTGATTTTCACCATCAATATCGTACGACCACTTTCCTTCCTCTGTAGAGATTGCATCTTCTTCGTTGTATGGATATTCTACAACTTCACAGGTTTCATAATTTAAGCCTTCGTAATAATCAGTCCCAGTCCCATTATTTATAAACTTTAAAATATACGTTCCGTCTTGGTTGAAAACAATGTTTATTTCTGGAAGAGTTTCACATTCGTTCAATTGCTTAACTTCACCAGTATTACATTCTTCTGTGTAAGTAGGTTTACAAATAGTTTCTCCTACTGCATATTCACTATTAGTATCACCTTCTGTTATTTTCACGGTATTTAAATTCCATTCTCCAACCAAAGCACTGTTTCCTCCAAAAAATTTAACGGTAACACAAACTTCAATAGGGTTAGAAATATTT
>Ga0209199_1000077_pt1 | contig 149637 bp, 118 predicted proteins | sample COGITO_mtgs_1105_7_FD_184805 | JGI IMG/M metagenome (GOLD analysis project Ga0209199, IMG submission 184805) | Pelagic marine microbial communities from North Sea - COGITO_mtgs_110523 (SPAdes) (version 2) | ecosystem: Environmental > Aquatic > Marine > Epipelagic ... | reverse complement strand
ACAGAGTGTTATCGAGGTTTAAAGGTACGATCACCTCATCCGTGATCAGCGTGCCAATGTCGCGACAGTTTCCCGCTTCACAGCTTGCTGCCTCGGCAATAATTCCGGCGAGCATGAAATTTGCGTTTGAATACTCAAAAGTGCTCTCGTCTCCAGGCACCATAGTTGCTGGCAAGGCTAAACTTGCCGCTAGCAATTGCTTACGGGTCAAATCATAGTTACCGTTTTTTGCGTTCCAGACGTCCAGAACTGTCTGACCTGGATTGTTCGGATCGGGTCCACCTAGGTACTCGGCAAGGCCGGTGCGCATAGACAGCAGATTACGGACCGTGATTGTTTCCCGCAAGCTTTGCGGCATAACGGACAGAGCCGAGGTGACAGTTGGCTGCAAGACAAACCAATCTTCCAAAGTGTCATCAAGGCTGACAATGCCAGAATCTACGTATTTCAGCACCACAGTGCCTGTGAAAGTCTTGGTCTGGCTTCCAATATGAAATCGATCATCAACAGTTAGAGCGCGGCCCTCTTTTGAAGCTGTTGCCGGTCCGGTCACACCTGTTGCACCGCTCCAACGGGAACCGTCGCCAAATTGAATGGCGGCAGTGGATCCATAAAACCCATAATTCCCAACAGTAGACTCTTGGGTAATGTCCAATAGATCGGACAAGCTCGAAGTGATTGATTGTGACATGGCGTAAGTAGGTACCAGTAAGCAAAAACAAAAAGTGGAGAGGACTAATGTAAATTTATGCATAATTGCTTCGTCCTGATAATTAGTCTCAAATTTACATGACTATGCTTGGGTTGGGTTGTTATTAACTATCAGCTGTTTTATAGCGGAAAAAAGTAGCGATGTCATCAGCTTAGTAAGCTAATCAATTCATTTAACGCTTTTTTAATTGGGGTGGAGTAATGTCAAAAAAGTTGCAGTCTGTGCATCTGATGACAGGTTTGCAAGAATCTTTGTTTGCTTTTGAAGCAAGTGCCGAGGCAGGAATGCGGCAATCTGCATATGTTGAGCAATTCACTTGTAAATTGACCGGTGGTGTCGATGTTTTAGCACTTTCCGGTGCTTGGGGTGATCTGACGGATCGTCACGCTGCCTTGAGGACAGCCTTTGTACGCAGTCGTGAAGGCCGGTTAGTGCAGGCTGTCCTAAGCGCGCGTGCTCCATATTTATGCTGCATTAACGAGGACACCAGTACTTCGATTGCTGATTTAGCAGCGACCGAACGCGAAACGCGTTTTGATCTAAGTCGTGATCCGCTGCTGCGGGTCTGCTTGATGCCTGCATTGGACGGGTCCTGCGAGATGGTAGTTACTTTCCATCATATCATTTTGGATGCTTGGTCGGCACCCACGCTAATCACTGACCTGATGGAACTTTATGCTTATCGTCGAGGGCACGCGAATGCACCCGCCGCGCCTGCGAGGACAACGGTCGGAGCTCTTGCTGACAGCCAAAAGGCTCAGCGCGGTGCTGCAGGAAAAGCCTATTGGCGGTCAATTCTTGGGGAGGGTGGGATTGTCACTTTGCCGTGGTTGGATGCAACTCAGCCGCCCGGCTTAATGGGATCCGTTACAAAATCTTTGCCTGAAAGACTAATTGCTAAAATGCAGGAGTTTACCAAAAACGAAGGTATCACCGTCAGCGCTGTACTGCATGCGTTGTGGGGGGTGGTTTTGGCGCGGTTGAATGACCAAAATAGAGCTATATTTGTATCTGTTATGGCTAACCGGGGCCATGATCTGCCTGATATCGAGCGTGCTGTTGGGTTGTTTGCTGCAACCTTGCCGGTGTGCGTAAATCTGTCACTAGACAACTCGTCTGAGGCAACTGAGAGTAGTGGTAAAGGGTTTGCCAGGCTCTGCAAAGACATCCAGACCCAACTGCGCGATGCACCGTTATGGTCTGCGCTGCCGCTGGCTGATATAATGGAGGCTGCTGGGCTGCGGATCAGCGAGCTAGATCATACGATGATTGGTCGCCCGGCGGCGCTCGCTTGGGGGCAGATGGAAAGTATGGAATTTCCACAGGCTGGGTTGACGGTGGGTAATTACAGTGCCCAAAGTTGGGATCATTTCGATTTTCAGATAGGGTTTTCGTTGGGGAATTCGCCATTTCTAGAGGCGCGTCACGATTTGAATCGAATTCCGATCGAGCATGTAGAGTTGTTGTTGACGGTTAAAATCGATTTACTTGAACGGTTGCTTGATGCGCCTACCGTTGCAATCAATGCAGTGCCTGTTTGCAAATCGGATGCGTTGGTTAGTAGGCTTTATGGCAATCAAAAACCGGCAAACACAGAACCTGTCATTAGCACGTTTGCGAAAGGCGACCCCGAAGCGATCTTGCTTGGAGATTCATTGCGCACCTTGAGCCGCGCTACCCTGGAACAGTTGGTTGATCAGATGGCAACTGAACTTACCAAATATGGCATGCACCCTGGCGACCGCGTTGCCATTGCTGCGGTGCAAGGCAATGACTTTGTGGTGCAATCTTTGGCCTGCTGGAAGGTGGGTGCATGCTTTGTACCAGTCAATCCAGCATGGCCTTTGGCTCGGCAACAACAGATCGTCAATGCCGCCCGTGCAAAGGTATTGTTAGGTTTGCCGAGTTGCTACCCGAGCGAAGAACCTGCGAGTGACACACCTGATTTGCTAGCCTATTGCATCTTTACCTCCGGGACGACGGGCGCACCAAAGGGAGTTGCGGTGTTAAAAGACGCACTTGAAAACTATTGTCAAAGCGCTGCGCGCACTTTTGGTTTTACCCAGAAAGATCGGGCGCTTCAGGTGACCTCCCCGGCTTTTGATTTAGGTTACACGACTGCCTTTGGCCTGCTTGCAAAGGGAGGGGCAGTGTTCTGGCTTGGTGCGGAAGCCGCGGTCGATCCCGACCGGGTGCTTCGCGCGATGGCTGACAGAGGCATCACTGTGATAAAGGCCACGCCTACCTTTTTAAGTCTGCTATTGAGCGCGCCGAACTTGGATCGCTTTGCTGATCTGACACACTGGCGGTTGCTGATCCTTGGCGGTGAAAGCCCAGACCCAGATCAAATAGCTCGGCTTGCCCAGCTCTGCCCCTGGTTGCATCTGGCCTCTCACTATGGGCCAACCGAGACCACAATCGGCTGCGCCATGACCTCGCCGCAAGCAATCACCTCGTGGTCGATGCGCGATAATCGCCGGCTTGGTACACCGGTGGCTGGAACTGAAATCTGCATCCTGGATCGGTTTGGCGATACCCTCCCACGCGGCGTATTGGGCGAAATTGCCGTGGGCGGTGCGGCTTTGGCGCAAGGCTATCTGCCGCCAACGCCAAAGGGGGGCTTCACCAGTATTGGTGATCGACGTTTTTACCGCACCGGCGATTTGGGCCGCGTCATGGCGGATGGAGCGCTGGAGTTCGGTGGGCGCTGCGACGGCATTGGTAAAATCCGCGGTCATCGCGTTGATCCTGAAGAAATTCGCCTAGCGCTGTTACGCGACCCCGCAGTGCAAGAGGCAGCAGTGGCTATTACTGGGCAAGGGGTGGCAGCGCAGATTATAGCATTTGTACGCATATTGGAGGGACCGCGCGATCCGGCCCTGCTGCGCACCAATCTGAAGCAGCTTCTGACCGAAGCGCAGATCCCGCAGCGTTTCGTGTTCCTGTCGCGGCTTCTAATGACCGAGAACGGTAAGATTGATACCGCCACTATGCTCGCTGCAATTAGTGATCAACCGGACCAGTCTACGACGGCAACACCGCCATGTACTCCGACTGAAAAACGACTGGCGCGGGTCTGGGCAACAGTTTTAGGTTTGGAAAAAATCTCAGGGGACGCTGATTTCTTTCTGCTGGGTGGTCATTCTTTGCGCGCTATCGAAGTGTCTTCACAAGTGGAGCGCGAAACCGGACTGCGCGTTCCGCTGCGTTGGTTTAATGAGACGCCACTGCTTAACGAATTGGCTGCGCGGATTGATGCGATGCAGGGCAAGGACATAACGGACGCTGGCTCCGTTTCGGCCGTTATGCGGCTTTATGATCAAAATGATGCGGCCCAGATGCTATGTTTCCCTAGTTTTATGGGAAGTTCTAGTATTTACCGGGAATGGCTAGGAAAGCTGGCGCCAGACTGGTCTGTTGATGGGGTCGAGGACTTGTCGGGGCTTGACGCAGCGCCGGACATAACCTCAATGGCGCGCTGGATTTTAGATCAGACGCCAGATAGTGGGTGCGGGTATCGGGTGCTGCTGGGCTGGTCATTTGGTGCCGATCTCGCTGTTGCCGCAGCTGGCCTGCTTGCACAAAAAGAGGTGTATCCGCTAGTGGTTCTGCTTGATCGCCTTCCAGGCGAGCCGCAAACGGTTCAAGACAGTAACACTCTACCTCTTGACCAGCGCCGCTACTGGTCGCAGGTGATGCCAGTTCTGCGCCATGCTCTGCCAGAGTCCCGAGTTGCAGAATATGAGTCCCAGTTTTTGCAACGTATGACCAAACAGCAGAACTACCAAACTGCTGCGCAGCTGAAAAATCCGCTGGTCGGCGTTTTGTCTGACCCGGATGGGCCCGTTGCTCAGTCTCGGCTGGATCGATTGCAGGCGCTCAGTACAGGTGCGGTCCGCGTACTGACTTGTGGTGCTGATCATTATAATCTGTTTCATCCGCCGCATTTGGCGCAGTGGAGCAGCTCACTGCGATCTCTTGTCGACGCCCACATATGTGGTAAAAAATTGTCTAAAATCGTTACGGACTGCAGCAAGCTTGATGACCAAGCCGAAATTAAACGGACTGATTTCTTGCTGTAATCAATGTCCAAGAACTGGGTGAAGGTGTGAACAAAAATAGTTTCTTCGATCATGTGGTCCGATCCGATTCAGCCGGTAATACGGACTTGTGGACGTCATTTCTGGCCGTTGCCAATGCCGGTGTAGCCACTGTGACTAGGCGCGAGCGTACGGGAACTGATCTAACGTTTAACGCCTCCAAAATTGAAAAGTCCTCTGTAAAGCTTGCTTTGCAACTTAAGGCGGCGGGGGCGCAAGCTGAGGATTGTGTGCTGTTAGTAAATAAAGATCCGATGGCCTTTGTTTGCGGCTTCTGGGCTTGTCAGGCGGCCGGTCTTACTGCGGTTGCCATGCCTCCCATGGGCACGGCCGTGCAAGTTGAACGCACTCGTGCCGCCCTCGGTGTTCTGGGTCGAGCATGGGTCCTGACTGAGGACGTCGCTGCGCGTGATGCTCTTATAGATGCGCCTGAGGTTGCTGGCGCCTTCGTTCTTTCCGGAGAGAGTTTTGATCATCTTGAAGGCGTCATGAGCCGCGATACACCTGAAAGCACTGAGCAGGATAGGCTGGACCCAGAGTCGATTGCGGTCATTATGTTTTCTTCCGGTTCGACAGGGGACCCAAAAGGTGTCGAACTCAGCCACAGAGCCATTCTTGCACAGATCGCGATGCTTCAGGAGAAGATGTCGCTGACCTTGGATGATTGTTTTGTCAACTGGATGCCGATGTCGCATGATTTTGGTCTGTTCCAGTTCCACATATTACCGCTGCTCAGCGGGGTCCCGCAGGTTTTGATGGCGACTGATGACTTTGCTCGGCATCCGGTATCCTGGCTGCGGTTGATACAGGATCATGGAGGGACCATCACCGGGGCACCTAACTTGGCCCTGCAGATGGTGAACAACCTTTTAAAACCGCAGCGTGCTGCACAGCTGGATCTGGGTCTATTGCGTTGTATTATGCTTGGGGCGGAACCCTTAGATCCGAATGTGATGCGCACTTTTGCCGACAAGCTAAAGCCAAGCAGGTTCAATTCAGCTGCTTTAACGCCAGCATTTGGCTTGGCTGAAGCGACGCTGGTAGTCACTATGCGGTCCGGGCTACAAACGGTGCATATGGCGCGCCGTTCGCTTGAAGCTGGTGAAGTGGTTACGCTGCTTGGGCCCAACGATTCAGATGCGGTTGAACTGCCCCTTTTGGGAAAGCCAGTAAAAGATGCAGTCCTTCGCATTGTCGACGAAAACGAATTGTCATTGCCACCTGACACGGTTGGGCACCTTCAGGTTCGCTGCAATTCGGTCATGCGCGGGTATCGTAATCGCCAAGACGAATCTCAGCAGGCGCTGCGACCAGGTGGGTGGCTTGCTACGGGGGACATTGGGTTTATTCACCAGGATGAATTTGTCATGGTCGGACGTGCCAAGGATGTCATTATCTGCGGTGGTCGCAATTATCATCCTGCTGATTTGGAGCGGATAGCTCAGGCTGCTCCAGGCCTGTCGCCATTGAACCAGGTGGCAATCGTGCAAGGGCGTGATCCGTCCGGCACGGGGGTTTGCACTGTCGCATTTTTGCGTGGCCGCAATGACGCATCTGGTGCCTTGAAGGACGCTGTCACTACCCATTTGGTTGCCCAAAGTGGTGTTGAACTGGATCATGTCTTGCTAGTACGGGATCTGCCCCGCACTACCAGTGGCAAGCTGCAGCGTCACGCACTTGCATGCGCCTATGAGCAAGGAGCATATGCCGATTTGATTGGGAGCGAGCCTGAGGCGGCCAGCCCAGAAAGTGAGGCATTTCGGCGGGCAATCAGAAATGGTAATGTTTCCGCCCTGGCAAACCGGATTTGTGACGAAGCCGAACGTCTTGGTGGCGCACCGGTTGGTACGTCTGAAGGATTGATGGATCAAGGAGTGTCGTCCCGTCAAGCGGTGGCGCTTTGCGCTCGGCTTGGCGCTTGGCTGGGTAAGGAGCTTTCCATCGCTACGCTTTTTGATTATCCCAGCCCGTTTTCATTGGCGCAGGCGCTTATCCGTGATGCGTCTCCAAGTGAGGATGCAGACGTGATTACTCCGCTTCCAATTTCAGTCAACGCCCCCTGCCGCTTGGCGGTGATCGGCTATGGATGTCGCTTGCCAGGTGCTGAAACACCGCAGGCGTTCTGGGATTTACTTAACACGCAGCGTCAAGTTGTTGCACCTATCCCACCAGATCGCTGGATGCAATCGCCTGGTGATTTGGCGTTGCCGCCCGCGGCGTTGTTGACCCAGATTGATGCTTTTGACTTTGGTTTTTTTGGTCTTACTCGAAGCGAAGCAGAGGCGATGAACCCGGTACAGCGTCTCTTGCTCCAGGTGCTTTGGCAGTCGCTGGAACATGCCGGACTAGATGTGACAAAGATGCGCGGCAAGCGTGTTGGGCTTTTTGTTGGCCTCAGCGATTCGGGCCTTGCAACCGGGCGTGGTGAAACTGTCGCTGATGGCGATGCACTTGCAGGTTACGCTGTTTCGGGTAGCGCTGGCAGTATTGCCGTGGGTCGCATGGCGCATCTGTTTGATTTCCGAGGACCAGCGTTAGCTGTGGATACTGCGTGTTCATCGTCTATCGTAGCGCTGGATCTGGCGGCTCAGGCCTTGCGGCAGGGGAGCTGCGATATAGCTATCGCGGGCGCTGCGAACCTAATCCTCGCGCCTGATCTTCACGCCGCTCTGCATAGTATGGGTGCGCTGTCGCCTGACGGCCTTTGCAAGACGTTCGCTGCCACAGCCGATGGCTATGGCAGGGGTGAAGGTGCGGGGCTAGTCGTGCTTAAGCGACTGGATGATGCACAGCGCGATTGCGACACGCTGCGCGCTGAACTGCTGGCTACGACACTGAACCACGATGGTCAGAGTGCTAGCGTCACCGCCCCTAATGGTCGCGCCCAGCGAGATTTGTTGCGCCGCGCTCTGCAAGAGGCGGCTCTGGCTGGTGACGATCTGGACTGGGTTGAAACCCATGGCACCGGTACAGCGTTGGGTGACCCGGTTGAGCTTGAGGCATTGCGGGATGTGCTGCGCGGCAAGGCGGGGAGACCCTTGCCCATTGGCGCCGTTAAGAGCCGAATTGGTCATCTTGAAGCGGCGGCAGGTATTGCTGGAGTGATCAAAATATTGCTGGCGTTGCAACATGGATCGGTTCCACCTGATCGCTCCTGCGAACTTCTCAACGATCGGTTTGACTGGGAAGCTGGCGGACTGGCGCCTATAGTAGCACCTTTGGACTGGTCAGGCCATAGTCGGCGGCTTGCGGGTGTAGCGTCGTTTGGAATGAGTGGCACCAACGCCTATGCCATATTGTCCAGTCCACCGCGGACGCCAGTGCCATCTAAGTCATTTATCAGGCCGCTGGTGCTAGCGCTTTCAGTAAAGAATGAGGCGGCGCTGGCGCCTTTGCAGAAAGCCTGGACGACTGAGCTGGATGGGCAGTTACAGGAAAGACGCGCTGATCTGGTGGCTGGACAGGCTAATCGCAGAACCACTGGTCCCTTGCGCTGCGCTGCCCAATTGCCGCCTGTTGGCTCGCTGCATGCGGCCATGGAGACACCGCTGGTCAAGTCGATGACCGAGCCGCGTCTGATTTTTGCCTATCCCGGACAGGGTGCGCAGTCGGCAGAGATGGGCGCGGACCTTTATCGTTCAGAACCTGTATATCGCACTGCGTTTGACGCTGCATCTGATGCTGCTGGGCTGGTGCAGGGTCGACCGCTGACCGAATGGCTTTATGGCGACCGCAATGCGAATGCGGATCGTATCAACCAAACAGATCTTTCGCAGCCTGCATTGGTAGCATTTGGCTATGCGCTGGGTGAATTGTGGGGTGCAATGGGTCTTCGCCCTGATGCCGTACTGGGCCATAGTGTGGGTGAGATTGGTGCGGCGCTCGCATCAGGGCAGATCACGCTGGACGTAGCGATGCGTCTGGCTGTACGGCGTGGGGAGTTGATGCAGGACTGTGCGGACGCCGGAGCGATGCTGGCGTTGCGCGCGGACGAGGAAACTGCGCGTGGCCTCATTCAAAACCTACCGGATACGGTGATTGCTAGCTACAACGGCCCCATGGCGCTGAGCTTGTCTGGCCCCGTCGAGCAGATCGCCGAATTGCAGGCTCGGACTGAGGCCGCGGGGATTGTCACCGCGCCCATCCGGGTCAATCGGGCATTTCACAGCCCTGCCATGGCACAAGCTGCTGACTCCTTATTGGAGGGGTTGGACCTTGAGGCGCAACCTGGGCTTATTCCGGTCTACTCAACCCTGACTGGGATGTTGGCAGAGGCTGGAGCGCTTGCAGAACCGCAATACTGGCGCGACCAGATGCTGCAACCTGTCTCGTTTCTTCAGGCTGCTCAGGCCGCTGCAGCGCCAGGCAATGCGATCTTTTTGGAGATCGGGTCGGGCGCTCTGTTGTCTGGTTTGGGGGCAGTGGCGACACCTAACGCCGTCTGGATCAAGGGGGGTGATTCACAAGAGGCACTGGCTTTAACCGCAGGGAAGGTTTGGAGCTATGGTGGAGCGATCGACTGGGAAAAATATTATGGCACTCGCGGCGCCTCCGGCGATCAATTGCCTCGTTATCCAATGTTGGAAGAGCAGATGCCACGGCGACCTGTCAGGGCGATGACTATGCCGGTCATAACGCCGGTTCAGGGTGTTACTATTGGTACGACGGATTTGGTTGAACAGGTGGTTGACCCAGTGCTTTCAGATCCTTTAAGCACTGAAATTCTACCGATCATTGCCCGCGTTTGCCGTGTTGCTCCAGACCAGATTGCCTCGGATGCACCATTGATCTCTCTGGGTTTGGATTCGCTGGGCATGGTACAACTCCAGCGCGAGCTTTTTTCACGTCTGGCGCTCAAGGTTGATTTGCGGGACCTGGTCGAAACATTCGACACGGCGCGTAAGCTAGCTGACCTGTTATTGTCCACACGCCCCGTACTAACCCCGTCAGATAAGCACCCTGCCGCCGAAACTGTCGCGCTGGGAACTCAACTAGAATCTGGACCCTTGGCTGAGGTGATGCGGACGCAACTGAAAATGGTTGAAGACGTAATTGCGCGTCAGTTACAGGTGATAAGTGGCGTCCAGTCTGCTCCACCCGTTAAAATCTCTTCCCCAGTGAGTGCATCGCACCCAGTTGGTGGAGAGATCAAAGGTCTATTTAGTCAACCGAAAAAGTTGTCTTCAGACGTGAGCTCTGCGCAGCAGGTGCATGTCGGTGCTCTAGCGGAGCAGTGGAACGCCCGCAGCTCTGGTTCGAAGGCGGCGGCACAGTCCGCCCGCACTCACTTGGCAAATAGTCGTGCGATTTTCGGATTTGCGCCTCACCTTAAGGAGTTAACATACCCGCTAATGGCCGATCGGGCTGAAGGTGCCTACGTCTGGGATGTGGACGGTAATCGCTATGTAGATGTGACGATGGGTTTTGGTGTTTATCTATTCGGTCATAAATGTGAATTTGTCATAAAATCTTTGCAAGAAGAACTTGATCGGGGGGCTGCTATCGGTCCTGCTACACCACTTGCGGAACAGGTAGCCGAGCGGATCCATGCGCTTACTGGCGCCGAGCGCAGTGCTTTTTTCACCACTGGCACTGAGGCGATTATGTGCGCCGTTCGCATTGCCCGTGCTGTGACGGGCAGGCAAAAGATCGTTATTTTCAAAGGTGCCTATCATGGCAGTTTCGACGGGGTGCTAGCCACTGGCTGGATCGATGATGATGGCACGCCGCAGACTGCACCCATGACGGACGGTACCTTGCAGGGCATGGTAGAGCCGGCGATCGTGCTGGAGTATGGCGACATGGCTGGGCTAAATGTGATCGAGCGATACGCCGATGATATCGCCCTCGTGCTGGTTGAACCGGTGCAAAGTCGCAATCCGGAAAACCGCCCGGTGGACTATCTCCATGCGCTGCGCGACTTGACCCGTGCTCGCGATATTCCGCTATTGTTTGACGAGGTAATCTCTGGCTTTCGTTTTGCCCCCGGCGGGATGCAAGAACTGTTCGAAATAGAGGCGGATTTGGTTACCTATGGCAAGGTGTTGGGCCACGGTCAGCCGATTGGGGTGCTTTGCGGGTCTGCCCGCTATATGGATGCGGTGGATGGCGGCGCATGGAGCTATGGCGATGACAGCGCTCCGGGCACGCGTACGGCATTTGTTGCGGGCACGTTCAACGGCCATCCGATGGCGTTGGCCGCTGCGCGCGCTGTACTCGACCATATCCGTGATGCTGGTGCTGAAATATCTGCCAAGCTCGCCGCACGGACCGAAGCGATGTGCCAAACTCTGGATTCGCTGTTTGTGGCGGAGGATGTGCCTGTGCGGATGGAGCGGTTTGGGTCGCTGTTCCGCTTCAATTATGGCCCTGGAGCTGAAATCCTGAATACACATCTGCTCAATAACGGGGTGTTCGTCTGGGAACAGCGCAACTGTTTTCTATCGACCGCCCATGACGAGACTGATGTGGCACTGATCGTTCAGGCGGCAACACAGGGGATCGCGGCGATGAAGTCCGCTGGCTGGTTCGGGGCTGTCAAATCACCGGATTGGTCGCAACATTTACCTGCCAGTGCTGGAGAGTTGGTGCTGCGGCGGCGAGCTGCATTGGTTTGTCCGGGCACCTGGACGGATCTTGTATTGTTGCGATTTGGCACAACTCGACTGACGCCCGACATGATTGCCTCAGCTTGGGCTCAGATCTCCCGTCGCCACCCAGCCCTTCGCGCCTGTCTCGCGCCGGATGGCAGCCGGCGTGTAGGTGATGCGGCCACCGCACCTTTCGAAACCTGCGCACTGGACCTTGGCTCTCACGGATTTGATGCGGCTCTTGACGTTTGGATAGCACAGGCACTGACGCACGTCTTCGCATTTGATTGCGCACCGATACGTCTTTCCCTGCTCGAGGGTGATGAACAGATACTGGCCCTCACCAGTAGTCATTTGGGTTTTGATGGATGGTCGCTGGCGCTGATCTTAAGTGAGATTAGCCAGATACTTGAAGGCGGCACACTTGATCCGGTGGATGTGCAAGACAGCTATCGCCAGTGGGAACAAGAAACGACGTTCTTTCGAAGTGATACGGCTCCCTTAGCACTGGCTTTGCCGATAGACGGTCCTGACCCCGAGTCACAGGCCCCTCGTGGGCAGCGCGAAACACACACCGATATTGCGCCGCTTTATGTAGAAATCGCTCAGGTTGCGCGCAAAGCCGGCATTACGCCTTTGGCCGCGTTTATGGCACCCTATGTCGTACTTTTGGGATGGCTTAGTGGTCAGGGCCGGGTCACTGTAGGCGTGCCTGTAGCCGGCCAGGTGTTGTCAGGGTGTTTTAACTTGGTTGGCAATCTCAGTTTTGTCCGGCCAGTCAGCGTCGATCTCACACCGGACATTACCTTGAGCGAACTTGGGCGCCAACTGCATTTTAACCTTCTGGAACCTGGGTCGCGCCCGCCGCTAGATACTCTCCCAGAACGCCATGCTCTGTTCAACTTAGACGGCCCAATCGGGCTTGGGCAGAGTTTAAGCGGAGCTACTTTGCATAAGACGCCGATCAGTGGAGCGCGTGCTGATTTGTTTCTGAACTTGCTGCGGGTCGGCGATCAAGTGGTGCTTGACTACGACTGGAATAGTGATCGATTTTCGGCACAGGCTGCAGGCGGTTGGCTAGAAGCATATCTAGCTTTGGCCCAACGGTTTGTGACAGAGGATTTGACACTATCCGATGCTTTCCGCCTTTTGAAATCAAATCTACCCCAGCAGCAACTTTCAACGCTGGATACGAAGTTGGTGCCGGATTGGAACGTTGCGGATCAACTAAGTACAAACCTTGACGCAGAACTAGACCGCGCCTTGACCGCAACGGAAGTTCTGCTGGCGGGGATCTGGCAGGAGCTGCTTGGTATGCCCATTACGAGGCCGGACGCAGATTTTTTCCAACTTGGGGGGGGCAGCCTGCAGGCTGTTCGCCTACTGGGGCAACTCACTACACAGTTTGGAACAGAGATGAGTCTTGACTGGTTGTTTGCTAAATCGCGTCTGAGCGAAATGGCTGCTGCGCTGGACCTCAAAACAACAGCAAGCAACGACCTGCCGTCGATGCGAACCCACGCTGATCGCGTGCCCGCCCTGCCACAACAACAGCAGTTGCATCTGCTAACTGCGGTCAGCGATGCCGGTCCGGCTTACAACATTTGCCTACGTCTGGATTTTTCCTATCGCCTTACTGAGGATGTGCTGGCTCGCGCGATGCGGCAGGTTGCGCGAAAACATGCTAGCCTGCGCATCAGCTTTGACTGGGGTGAAGACCAGCTTGATCAGGTCATTGCTGCCGAACCCGTCGCGGAGCTTTCGCCTAAACGCCTGACACCTGGCGATGATGAAACGGCGGTGCTGGATGCATTCGCTCAGAGTCCCATTTCGGCTGATGAGAAAATGCTATGGCAGATAGGATTGCTCGACCGCACCAATTCTGGCAGTACTTTGGTTTTAGTGCTGCACCACATTATCAGCGATGCTTGGTCGGCCGAGATTTTGGTGCGTGACCTGCTTGATGCTTACCAACGCGACCTGCTGGGTGCAGACCCGCTGCCTATGCTTACACAGGATTTTCCTGATTATGCCCTTTGGGTCGCAGGTGCTAAAAAGGAGCGGGCCTTGGCGCTAGACTACTGGCGGAGCAATGTTGCAGCGGCCCCCGTATTGACCACGCTGCCAGGAGATTATTCTCGTCCGCCTGTGAAATCTTTTGTAGGGGCACGGGCAAGCCGCCGCTTAAAAGACGCACTTTCGCGGCGGATCCAACGACGTGCACGCGAATTGCGGACGACGCCTTTCCAGATAATACTCACCGCGCTGGTGACCCATGTCGCAGAATTGACCAATCAAAGCAAACTTGTGATAGGAACTGTAAGTGCGGGTCGGAGCCGTCCTTATATGGACCAAGTCATTGGTTTTTTTGCTAACATCCTGCCGCTTTACTTAGATCTGCCATTGGGACAAAGCAGTGCTGAACGGATTGCGCTGATCCAAGCTGCGCTTTTTAAGGCTACCGCCCACGACCTTATTAGCCTGCAAGAGATCGTGGCCGATCTTGGCCTGCAGCCTGACCCGTCGGCCAACCCGTTGTTTGAAATCTGTGTCACTCATGACGACAGGCGAGGGCTAACACAAATCAGCGCCGAACTGGGCTTTGAATTTTCCGAGGTGATTTTGCCAACAACGCAATTCGACCTGTCTTTTTATGTGATCGAAACGGGACATAATATTACGCTGGACGTCACCTTTTCTACGGCGATTTATAAAGGGGCGCGAATCGAGACGTTACTGGATGATGTCTTGGTCTTGTTGGAACAAGTTTGCGACAACACAGACGCGCCGGCGGATCATATTTCTAAAGCAGAGGCTGCGTATTCGCCACAAAACACTGTTGCGCCCTGCGTGACAATCGCAACGCCTCAGATGCAAGAACCTACGGCAAAACAGAAACGCCTGTGGTTTGTGGACCGTTTTGAAAACGGTGTCCTCTATGACGCGGCGCCGAGCTATTACAACATGGCCGGTCAATACGCGCTAGATCCTAGTGTGACCTCTGCGATGCTTGACCAGCGGTTGGTACAACTTTCTGATCAAGTGCCTGCTCTTAATGTTGCTTTTAACATGCGATCAGATCGGCCGCATATCATTAATGCTAAGCCGAACTTTGCTCCCTGCTGTGACCTAGGTGCAAAGGAGGTCGACGGTTTTGTTGACGCACCTTTTGACTTAGCGGCTGGGGGGTTGCTGCGTCTGGCACGGTTAGCGCAGCCCGATGGTACCTTGCGTCTGTTGCTTGTAGTGCATCATATCTTGATTGATTTGCGCGGATTGGATCAGCTTGCCAATGTTCTCTTGGAGGGTTTGGTGCCACCAGATCTTATGTCGACAGACGTAGCTCCAATGATTGCACAAGCGGTTGCGGAGACAGAACTGGCCTTCTGGCGCGAGACGCTGGGAGCCAATCCGGCGCGGCTTTTGCTTCCGGTGGATCATGCCCGCGCCGCGATACATGTTTTTGGACGCGGGAGTACCACCGTCCACCTTGATGCTGAGGCCTGTGTGGCGTTTGACGCCTGTGCCAGGCAACTCGACGTGTTACCTGATGATTTGATCCTCGCAGGCTTGGTCGCCCTGCTGCACCGTTTGAGTGGTCAAGATAGAATTGTTCTGGGTCAGACTTTCCCGCGATCGTGCACAGGTCTTGCGACACATGACAATCTGGTGACGCTGAATATCGCCTTGGATGCAGAACAAAGCACGCTGGACACAATTGTCGCAATCGAACGGCAGGCGCGACTAGCTGAAAGTCACGGTCAGATGGATTTTGACGCTGTGGTATTGGACCTGAAGCCGGAAAATGACATGAGTCGTACTGCCTTGTTTGACATCCTCATTGTGCGCGATTCCCCGACCCCGCAACGCTGCACGCCTGGGGCAATTGGTTGGGGCAAATACGACCTTGTCCTCGCGCCGCTGCGCCGTGCGGACGGGGGGATCGAACTGGGCCTTACGTTCAATACATGCCTGTTTAAAGCTGAAACTATCAGTCACTGGGGCGACATGCTGGCGCATTTGTTGCGTATCCTGCCTCAAAGCGGCGACTGCCAATTTGGCCTCCTACCGCTGATGCCTGAGACAGCTGTCGCACCGCTACTTGCCGCTGGAACACCGCGCCTCCGTGACCTTGATGTGCCTTTTGGTTCGGTACCCGACGCCTTGATCGCTGCTGCTGAGGTCAATCCCAAAGCGTCGGCCCTTTGGGACGAGGGGGGGGGTACTTCTTACAGTGCGCTTGTGACCACCGCGTTCAACTTGGCGCATTTGCTGATTGCTGAAGGAGTACAACGTGGAGACAGGGTAGCGGTGCTGCTGCCACGTGGGTCTGCATATGTATGCGCTATGCTTGCCGTCATGCAGGCGGGGGCGGCATTTGTACCATTGGATATGGATGCGGCGCCCAAACGGACGGCGCAAGTTCTAGAAGATGCCAAAGTTAGCTGCATTATTGTCAGTGGAGCTAAGGGTGTGGATCTGCTGCCGTCGGACATCAGGCTTTTGGATGTCGACGCGCCTTCTTTGGATGAGGGAGTACGCCCTGCGCTGCCAAAATTAACTGTGACGGACGCTGCATATATTATTTTTACCTCAGGATCGACAGGGCGTCCAAAGGGAGTAGTAGTTGAGCATGGCAACCTTCTGGCACTGGTTCTGGGGCAGGGTGGGATTTACCCTGTAGCACCCGGTGACCGTTGGAGCTGGTTCCATTCTCCTGCATTCGATTTTTCCATATGGGAGGTCTGGGGCGCATTGCTGACGCGGGGCGAGGTAGTAGTAATTCCTGATGCGGCCCGCACAGATATGGCCCTTTTCAGACAGGTACTGTCCCAGCAAAAGGTCGCGCAGCTAAGTCTAACGCCCTCAGTCTTTCGCGCTTTGTCAGATGAGGAGATGAGTAAGCCTGACGGCGACCTGACAATTCAGGCGGTTTGGTTCGGCGGAGAGGCCCTTACACCGATTGATTTGCAGCCTTGGGCGCAGCGTTATATTGATTGTTGTTTGATAAACCTATTCGGTATCACTGAAACGACCGTGCACACCACGTTTCGCCCGCTGACCATCGAGGATCTGAACCGCAGCGACAGCCCAATAGGCGCGCCGTTGCCTAGTTATGGACTGACTATCCGCGACGCGGGCCTGCGCCCCGTACCTGCAGGTATTCAAGGCGAAATCGTGGTTAGTGGTTCGGGTTTGGCGCGTGGCTATCTGGGTCAACCCATAGAAACAGCTGCGCGGTTTGTGGTCGACCCTCATGATCCGAGTGTGCGGCTTTACCGGTCGGGCGATCTAGGCCGGATGGGTCTAGATGGAGAGGTCACCTATCTGGGGCGGGCCGATGATCAAGTTAAACTGCGCGGTTATCGTATTGAGTTGGGTGAAGTAGAAACTGCCTTAAACGGTCACGCTCAGGTGCGTGCGGCCGCCGCCGGCGTGCTAGCCGATCACGGAAGCGATGCAATCCTGGCAGTTTGGATCACTCTTGGGGGTCCATTGGATCTAGAACCATTAAACGCACATCTGGTGGCGGCTCTGCCAGCATATATGATCCCACGTCGGATCTTTGTTGTCGACTCCCTGCCGCTGACCCCGAATGGCAAGATCAACCGCAAGGCACTTCAGGGTATGACCGACCACCCGCTTGGGGAAGCCAGCGATGCCGAGCTGCCCTATCCTGGGTTGGAGACACGGATTGCCGAAATCCTGTGCGAACTGCTAGACCGGCCATCAATCACGCGCACTGAAAGTTTCTTTGCCCTTGGGGGCCACAGCCTTATGGCGAACAGTGCGGTGCTGCGTCTGCGGGCGCAGCTAGGCATGAAATTGAATCTACGGGAATTTTTTGCGGCACAAAGCGTGGCAGCACTGGCGACACTTGGTGTGGATGAAGCTGTAAAGACAGATCTGACTGTACGGCCTGTGCCGGATGCGGCGGGCTATCCGCTTTCATCAGCGCAGACACGATTGTTTGCGATGCAGACGTCGCAACCGGATTCATCTGCATACAATATGGTAGGGGGGTTCATCATCGACGGAGCGCTTAACCGGCATGCGCTTGGCCAAGCCTTTGTCGACTTAATTAATCGTCATGAGATCTTGCGTACTAGGTTTGTAGCTCGCGCAGGTGTGCCTGAACAGGTTGTAGATCCGCCAATTGTTAATTTTGACCTGTTCGAGATCACGTTTCCACTGGGAGACACCGAGACTGCGATTACTCACGGGCTCTCCCCCGAATTCACATATGTCTTCGATCTGGCACAAGGGCCGCTGCTTCGCGCAGGTCTGGGGCGGTTGGGAAAGGAGAGTTGGCTTCTTGTGCTGAACCTTCACCACATCATTTCTGATGGTTGGTCGGTACCAATCATGATGGCGGATTTGTCCTCATTTTATGCTAATTGCATGGGTGCAAAGGAATCTGAACTGCCTGAGCCGCTTGCAATTCATTACCGCGATTTTGCTTGCTGGCAAGCGGCAGAACCCGCGTTGGGGATCCTCGATGCAGCTCATGAACATTGGACTGAACGATTTGGTGCAGGGGTACCTGTTACCAGCCTAACTACTGACGTCCAGCGACCGATGCAGAGATCGGGAACTGGGTGGATATTGCGCCATAAGCTTGACGCCGCGACCAGTGCCTCGCTGCGCACACAATTATCGCGCAAAGGGACCACCCTTTTTACTGTCAGTGCGGCGGTACTGCATATTTTGCTACGGCTGCGCGGTGCAGGTGATGGTGCCACGGTGATCGGTACGGCGGATGCTGGCCGTAACTTGATCGAGATTGAAGATCAGCTCGGCTTTTACCTCAACCTCGTTCCACATGTTTTGAATTTGGATGCAGAAAGGCCTCTGTCTGACTGGCTACATGCTTCTATGATCGAGACTGGTGCCATGTTGGGCCATAAGAGTGCCCCGTTTGAAAAGATGCTGGATGCCTTGGAGTTGCGGACAGAACCAGGGCATAATCCCGTCTTTGACATCTTGTTACTGGTGCAGAACAACGCAGCGATTGGCGCAAACCTTGGACAACATAGTATTCGCGCGCTGCCGGATCAAACCCGCACGGCGCGGTATGATTTGAACCTCATGGTGGAGGATTTCTCCGAAATTGAACTGGTGCTGGAATATGACACTGCCCTATTTAACAAAGGCACGGTAGAATGGATTTTGAAGGATTTCGTGCTGTTGCTCGAAGGATTCGTAAATGACCTCGACCGCAGCCCGCTGGATCTGCTGACTACAACGGATAGTGTTCAGAGCGATAAGGAAATCGGTCTACTTGATGCCGACGACCCGCTTCTCGGGGGGCTCTGAACTATGTGTGGAATTGCCGGGATCTACCGCCCTTCCGGGCTGACAGGGACCGACAGGGCGGTCTTGCCCTTTATGTTGGACGCAATTCGCCATCGTGGCCCTGATGAAGAGGGGCAGTTCATTGCGGATCAGGTTGCCCTCGGTTGTCGGCGTCTATCGATCATCGACATTGCTGATGGCCAGCAGCCAAAGTTTGCTGCTGATGGCGGTATTGTCTCCGTCGCCAACGCAGAGATCTACAACCATGATGCTTTGCGCGCCAATTTGGTTGGGCAGGGAGCACACTTCGGCAGCCGGTGTGATGTAGAGGTAATCCCGCATCTTTATGCTCGCGACGGACTTGACCTCGCGCGAGATTTAAATGGTCAGTTCGCGTTTGCAGTTTATGACACCAAGCGCGACCGGTTAGTTTTGGGGCGTGATCAGACTGGCATCGCGCCGCTGTTCTGGGCGAGAGCCGGAAACGGTATCCTGTTCGGTTCGGAAATAAAAGCGCTACTGGTGCACCCAGAAATAATGCGTCAGCTAGATTTGACGGGCCTTGATCAGATTCTGACTTATCCCGGTCTTGTCAGCCCGCGCACAATGTTTCAGGGCGTACAGGCGCTGCGCCCTGGGCATCTCCTAGTAATAGAGGGAGGATCCCCGCGCGAGGTCAAATACTGGGACTATGATTTCCCCACAGCGCCGGTTCCTGGAGGGGCTGAGGAGGTCGCCTTGCTGGACGAACTAGACGTAGCCTTGCGCGGCTCTGTGGCGCGGCGGCTCGTGGCGGACGTGCCGGTGGGGGTATACGTTAGTGGAGGACTGGATTCTGCTCTGATCGCTGCAATTGCGCATCAAATAGCCCCCGACACGGCACGCCATTCATTTTCGATCACATTTCCGAACCGCACTATCAACGAAGCACCTTGGCAAGCGCTGGTTTGCGACCAGATAGGGTCAATTCACCATGAGGTTTCTTTTGGTGAGGACGACGTCCTACAGAACCTGCGCCAGATCGTTGTTTCGGGTGAAACAGCCCTAAAAGAAAGTTATAATGCTTGCACCCTTGTGCTGGCCCGGTTGGTGGCAGCTGAAGGTATGCGGGTGGTGCTGACGGGTGAGGGCGCAGATGAATTGTTTGGAGGTTATGTCGGTTATCGGTTGGACCTGGAACGCCGCTTAGGGTTATGCGAAGATATTGAAGAGATAATGGAGGCAGAAACTCGCACTAGGCTATGGGGCGATGGCGAATTCTTTTACGAAAGAGATTATGTGGCGAATGCCGATTTGACCGGCGCCCTTTTGTCAGATGCGCTGTTGGAGCGACGGGCTGAATTTTCGACACTGTCCACTTCGCCAGTAGATCATGCGCAGTTGGTTGGTCGTCACTCATTTCACAAACGTTCCTACCTTGATTTAAAATTACGACTGCCCGACCATCTGCTGGCGGATCATTCTGACCGTGTAGCTTACTGTGCCAGTGTCGAGGCACGCTATCCATTTTTGGACCCTCACGTTATTGACGTGGCCCGCCGAATTTCGCCTTCGCTTATGTTAAAAGGCGGAGAAGAGAAATACATGCTAAAGGCTCTGGGTGCGCGTTACCTGCCGCCTGAACTATGGCAGAGGCGCAAATTCAGCTTTGTCGCCCAAGGCAGTCCGCAACTGTTGCGCCGTGGACAAGACTGGGTGATGGACTTACTGGCACCGGAAACCATCCAGCGGCGCGGCGTCTTCAATCCTGACACCGTGGAACGGCTACGCGCGCAATATGAAAATCCAAATTTCGATCTAAACCAGACCTTTGAGGACGATTATCTTATGATTGTCTTAACTACCGAACTTTTGATGGATGCTTTCGAGCTGTCTGCTGCTTGAAATCCACAAATACTAAACAGCCGCGCGAACGGCTCCAGATATTTACATGAAGGCAAACTAATGCTTGATTTCCGCAAAGAGATACTGACCCTGGCTCTTCAATCCCCCGAAACAGTGGCGGTCGTCGACGCGAGCGGGGTAATGAGCCGCAACGATTTGACACTATTGGCCGGGGGAGTGGCGGCTTGGGTATCTTCCCTGCCTGATAGGGCTAATAAGACGCAAATTATCGCTATTTTAGCCCCGTCAGGTTCAGCGCAGATTGCGGCTATGCTGGGCGTTGCAGCCAGCGGCGCAGTCTTCATGCCAATCGACCCGGATCTGCCAGCGGCGCGGATCCGTGCGATGCTTGATTCTGCCGTTCCGGTGGGCATGCTGCACACCGATGCTTTGGGGGAACTGGCAAGTGAACTTGCGCCTGAAATGCCTCACGCTGCGCTGGAACAGACCGCGCCCACGCCGCTGGAACTGACCCCTATGCGTCCTGATGCAGCGGCCTATGTGATGTTCACGTCGGGCTCGACCGGAGTACCCAAAGGCATCCTAGGCCGCTATAAAAGTCTGAACCATTTTTTCACATGGCAGCGCGACACTTTCGGGCTGGACGCCACAACACGAACTGCGCAACTCGCACCGGTGACTTTTGATGTTAGTCTGAGGGATGTATTGCTGCCGCTGGCGCTTGGTGGGGTCGTCACAGTACCGTCGCGCGATCTACTCGCGGTGCCGCGAAAACTGTTAAATTGGCTGAGTGAACACGAGGTGACGCTACTACACTGCGTACCGAGCATGCTGCGGCTGCTGACTTCGGAATTGGAAGAGAAATCGGGCACTGAGCTTGCAACGCCGCAGACGCTAAGTCACCTTTTTCTGGCTGGCGAGCCACTGCTGGGGCGCGATGTTAAAGCTTGGCGCGCCGTCACGGAGGGAACGGAAACTACAATCATCAATTTGTATGGCCCGTCCGAGACCACGCTGGCCAAGGTATTTTTTCGCGTTGGGGCGGACGCGGACCTGCCTGATGGGATGCTGCCCATCGGCCACAGCCTGCCTGACACTCAAGTATTGATCCTCAAACCTGACCGGATTGCCGTAACAGGTGAAATTGGTGAAATCTGCATCCGCACAGGGTATCCGTCTTTAGGTTATCTCCACGACCCCGAGGCAACCCGTGCCGGATTTCAGCGCAATGCTTTTGGTACGGAGGAGAACGATATTCTATATCGCAGCGGCGACATGGGACGGCTTCGCCCTGATGGGCAGATAGAGTGCCTAGGGCGGCGTGATAGTCAGGTTAAAATTGCTGGTAACCGGGTCGAAGGTGCTGAGGTTGAAGCCACATTGCTTAGCCTGCCAAACATTAAGGCCTGCGCGGTTGTAATTAACCGCGAAGATTCGGTTGTTCCGTTTCTGGTGGCCTATGTCACTGGCACCGATGACACCGACGCGCTGCGTGACGGTTTGCGTGAAAAATTGCCGGAATATATGATACCTCGTTTCATTGTGCCGTTGGCTACGATACCGACCCTGATGAACGGTAAGATCGATAAGAATGCGCTGCCCCGCCCTGAGGAACTTATCCATGGTACCGCGGGAGCAGTACCTGCCGAAACTCCGACTGAACGAAAGGTTGAGGCGATCTGGCAACAGATCCTTGGGCTGGACACTGTTGGGATCGACACTCTATTTGCCAATCTTGGCGGAGACTCTCTGCGAGCGATCAAGGTATTGGGAGCGATCTATCGCGAAACAGGGATTGAGCTGCGGATTACGGATTTCTTTGCCGCCCGCACGATACGGGGTCTGGCTGCGCTGCTGGACAATACCGATAATGGAACCGGTAGCACGATGATCGCAATTCCGCGGGCCCCTAGTGCCCCGCATGATCCGCTCTCTGATGCGCAGGAACCGCTGTGGGCGATGCAGAGGATTGGCCTCGACCCCAGCGTTTACAACCTATGTTTTGGATTTTGCGCAGAGGACGGCTTGGATCTGCCGCGGTTTGAGCGGGCATTTGGTAATCTGATTCAAAGCCATGAGATTCTGCGAACCCGCATAGAGGAAATCGACGGCAGTCCAAAATCAGTTATTTTGCATGACCTGAATTTTCGCATCGAAACCAGCTTGCTCCCCAAAGATCTGAGTTTTCATGACGCCGCACAGAATTTGTTGCAGCAAGAACGGCAGCGGCCCTTTGATCTGGGTGTAGCACCGCTGGTACGGGTTGTGGCGGCCCAAGAGACCCACGGCGGGCCGGTTTTTCTAGTGATTTCGTTCCACCATGCCATCTGTGACGGTGAATCTTTGAACACTATCGTTGATCAGCTTGGTAAGGCTTATGCCTCGGATGTGCCGCTACCTGTGCCTGCGTTGCAATATCGCGATGTGATTGCCTGGCAGTCTGAACGCCTGGCTGGTCCTGAAGCTGTGCGCCTACGAGAATTTTGGAAGACCAGTCTGGAAAGCGCTCCCCACGCAATTGATCTGCCAGAGGCACAGCCGCGTCCCTCCCGTCAGCAGTTCTCAGGTGCTACGTTGCGCTATGATCTGCCGAACCGTCTAGCTTTTGATCTTATTACTTTTGCTCGGGAACACGACAGTAGTTTGTTTAACGCATTGCTAACTGGGATGGCCATTGCATTAGATCAGCGCGCTGATCAGCAGGACATGGTGATTGCAACGCCGGTGTTAGGCCGCAACCATCCGGATTTGGTTGATCAGATAGGGTTCTTTGCCAATACGCTCTGCATGCGGGTGAAGCTTGACCGAGACGCTAGCGTCACTGACAACCTAGGTCAGGTCACGCGGTGGGCGCATGCGGCGATTGATCATCAGGATTGGCCGTTTAACCGGCTTGTAGCTGATCTGAACAAACCGCGTGATCTGTCACGCAACCCAATTTGCAACGTAATGTTGGTTTTGTTTGATGCGAACCGCCCCGAATTAGAATTGCCGGGAGTGAAGCTTACACCGTTTGGCCGAGACACGGAATGGGCGTTCAGCCGATTTGATTTGGTGTTTCATGTCACTCATAATAGTCGCACGGGCGAGCTTGTTCTTGATTTAAATCACGATACAGCCTTGTTTAGTAACGCACAAGCCGCGCAGATTTCACGCCACTTCGAGACTGTTCTGGAACAGATGACAGCCACGCCAGAGCGCGCCATCGGGGCGCTTTCACCTTTTGACGGCGCACAGACCGCTTTGGTCGCCGAGCTCGACCGCAGTGATAAAGCTGCAGAGGAGGTAACTCTTACAGCGCTTTTCAAAAGGGTTGTACAAAAAGAGCCTCATGCCATCGCAGTTCAGGATGATCAGATGAGCCTGAGTTATGTCGATCTTGATCATTGGGCGAACGGGATTGCACAAGATTTGGTCTTGCGGGGGATTGGGCAGGACCAGATAGTCGCCGTAACTGGTGCGCAATCAGCCGCCGGGGTGGTCGCGATAATGGGCATTCTCAAAGCTGGTGGCGCTTGGGTGGCGCTTGACGAACGCTGGCCACTAGCGCGCAGGGATGTTGTACTTCGTGACTCTGGTGCGATGATCATCGTCAATGCAGATGCGGCGGACGATTCACCTCAGGCTATTCGAGTGCAGGATATTAACCCTACTGAGGTGGCGATAGACCGTGCCAACCCTATGGGGATAGCCTATGCAGTTTTCACCTCGGGCTCGACTGGGGAACCTAAGGGCGTCGTGGTCGAACACCGGGCCGTGGCCAACATGCTGCGTCAGCAGGTCGCCGCTTTTGGCATTACTGCCGATAGTCGTGTCCTGCAATTCGCCGCTCCAGTATTTGACGCGCATGTCTCTGAGGTCTTTGTCACCCTTTTGGGCGGTGGGAGGTTGGTTATTCCATCGCGGGGTACGCTGGAAAATCCTGAATTGCTTAAATGTTTTATGGCTGAGCATGGCATCACCTATGTTACTCTGCCACCCAGCTTTCTTGATGTAGTGCGAGACATCTTGCCTGAAACTTTGAAGGTGATAGTGACCGCTGGAGAGGCCATACGGCCTGAGGAAGCTCGCCGCCTGTCCAGCGGGTTACGCCTGATCAACGCCTACGGCCCGGCTGAAAACTCGGTCTGTTCTACAATGCACCAGGTCGATCCGCATGATCAGGCTAGAGAAGTACCAATAGGGTTGCCGATTGATGGCACCGGGCTGACGCTTTTGGATGGATCGGGTCGGCCGGTCCCAATCGGTGTCCCAGGCGAAATCATGCTGTATGGTGCAGGACTAGCGCGCGGTTATTTAGGGCAGGCCGACCTGACAGCGGCGGCCTTTGCGGCGGCGGATGTGCCTGGCGGGCGGCTCTATGCGACCGGTGACATTGGTTTCTTGCGTGATGATGGCGCTGTGGTGTTTTTGGGTCGACGTGACGAGCAGATCAAGATTTCGGGACAGCGTCTGGAGCTTTCTGAGGTTGAAGCACAGTTGAATGCAGCACCAGATGTGGCGCGAGCTATCGCAACGCCTATCATAGGGTCGGAGGGTCGTACCACGTTGGGGGCTTGGGTCCTTAAGGCTCCGGGAAAGGTTAGTATTTGGCCGTCAGTGGCGGAATTTTTTGTTTATGATGACGTTGTTTATCAGGCAATGGCGGGCGACCGAGGGCGCAACGCTCGTTATCTTGAAGGTTTCCAACGTCATCTGCCTGGGCAGACCGTGCTTGAAATTGGACCTGGACCGTACGCCATTTTGTCACGTATGGCAATTGAAGCCGGTGCGCGGCATGTTTATGCAATCGAGATTAACCCTGAGATCGCCGCCCGCGCCCGCGCTGCTGTGGCCGAGGCCGGAATGCAGGATAACATTACCGTGCTGACTGGTGATGCGACAGAAACCGTTTTGCCCGAACCTGTGGATTGGTGCATTTCCGAAATTGTTGGAGGCATTGGTGGTTCTGAAGGGGCAGCAGCCATCCTAAACTCGGTACGCGCGAAGCTAAGTAGCCCTGAAAATATGCTGCCACGCAGTTGTGTGACTCGGATCGCAGCTGTTGATTTACCGCTGTCACATATCGACCCCGGTTTTTCTTCAGTGGCTGCAGAATATGTGGGCAGGATATTCGAGCAGTGTGGTCGCTCTTTTGATTTGCGATTGTGTCTTCGCCGTTTTGATCGCGATCGCTTGGTAAGCACTTCGGATGTTTTCGAAGGGTTAGATTTCACACGCGAAATGGCGCTTGAGGGCGACCACGACATCGAACTGAAGGTGCTGCAAGATGGGCAGATGTCTGGTTTCGTGCTGTGGTTAACAATGGATGTTGGGGCAAATAGAGAAATCAACGTGCTTGGTGATACGTCAAGCTGGCTGCCAATCTATGTCCCTCTCAAGGCCGACGGATTTGCCGTCCGTGCAGGGGATATTATTCAAGCAAAGATTACGCGTAAGCTAAATGCTGGGGGCCGACATCCAGATTTCATCATAGAAGGCACTTTGATGCGGCAAGGACGGGAAATGGTGCCTCTTCGTATATCGTTGCCACATATGGCACCTGCGTTTGGTGAAAGCCCTCTGCATGACCACCTCTTCGATACTTCTGGCCAGCCACGAATTATAGAAGATACATTTTTGGACCAAATCCGTGGCCATGCTGCAACCCATCTGCCGCGGTATGCCGTGCCGGGTATACTGCGAGAGATCGAAACGTTGCCGCGCACAGTCAACGGCAAACTTGCGCGTTCCGAACTGCCTGATCTTATCGTTCAGGGCCGGAGCGTATCGCCTGTCATTCCTATTAAGATACCCGACCTTGCTGTACGGATCTCTGAAATATTTGCCCGGATTCTGGGAAAGGAAAGCGTGGACCCAACCATCGGGTTTTTTGAATTAGGCGGGGACTCAATTTCTGCGGTGCAGGCGGTTGGTGCGCTAACCGAAGAAAACATCGATGTAACCGCAGCCGAGATATTGCACCATCAAAGTGCCATCGCTCTTTCCTCAGTAGCGCGTGTGGCGCATTCAGAGAGCATACTTAGTCAGACCTTGCCGGTTTTGTTGCATCCAGTGCAGGCTTGGTTCCTGTCGCGCCCGACCGCGCTGACCTGCCGGTTCAATCAATCGGTTCTGATTACGCTGCCCGAACGCGTAGATCCTGCTAATCTGGAATGCGCATTGCAGGTATTGCAAGAACGCCACGATACGCTGTGTATGACTTTCGATCTGGTCAAAGGGGTAATCCTACCGCCCACGAAACAACTGGCGCGGCCGATACTAAGTGTTGAAGATTTTCGGACTGATCCATCTGACACCGTGGCGATCCGACGTGAGGCAGTGGCAGAGCAGGCGCACAGTGACATCGATCCGACTGCTGGACGGCTGTTTTTGGCCAGATTGCTCCGTGACGCTAATCAAGATCAATTATTGCTAGTGGGTCATCATCTATCGGTCGACATGCTGTCCTGGCGCATTCTCGTTGGAGAGTTGAACATGATCCTGCAGGATCAGCAGATCCGTCTGCCCAGGTTGCGCGCCGGATACCGAGACATCTGCGCGGCGATGGCCAAGGAAGCAATGTCTCCGACCACCACCACTGAAAGGCCATACTGGGAGTCAATTACCGACCTCTCGGAAACACTCAGCATACCAGCTCCTCCTGTGGGCGGTACGGCTGGTATGCTTCATTTGCGGCTAGACATTGCTACGCCTGAGTTGACGTTCGAGATAGGTAAAAGCGCTGACACTCAGGCTCGATTGTTGCGTGCGATGGCAACGGCGGCGAACATCTGCTTTGGTTGGTCGAGCACTTTAATTGATCTAGAAACTCATGGGCGTGACCTGCCGCGTCAGGTGCCTGATTGTTCTGGGGTTGTAGGATGGTTTACGCGGATCACACCAGTGATTGTTGAGTCCTGCGGGCATGATAATGTGTTGACGGACGTTCCTCGAGGCGGACTTGGATTTGGCCTGCTGGCTTGGCAGCGCAGTGACGGGGATAACTTGCGTCAATCGCAGGCTCCAATGGCGCTGAACTATCTTGGTGATCTTTCAGCTAACCCCAACGGGCTTGACCTGCAAATCGATTGGGCAGGGCTGGGACAGGGCGTCGGCGCCAATTTCCGCACAGGCCACGGGCTGAGTGTTCTTGCGCATGAGAGTGACACCGGGCTTTTCCTATCGCTGACCGTTGATCTCGACTTGGTCCAGCCAGAATTAGGTGAGGCTTATGGAAACGCCTTACGCACAGCGTTGCAGGCAGGTTCAGAAGAAAACTTGACTGCGTCTTTAGGCGACATCGATATGGGGGCGCTCTCAGACGACCTTGGACTTTAACTAGTGGTTTTTACGCCTTACGGGGTCGAGAAGGCGAGCTGATCAGGACGGGTATTGATTGAATTGCCTTGGCTAACACATCGTTGGTAGCGCTGCGCAGAAATAAATCTCTGCTGTTTAAGCTATGATGTTGAAAACGATGAGTCGGATGTGTATCGGCATTTTTTGAAACTCAATTTGACCAACTAGATATTAGTAGAAAGGCATGTGAGCTTCCATTCTCAACCAATTCATCTTTCTTTCTTGGTCAGTTAATTCACTATCGTCCGAAATATTATTCAAAGACTTTTGCCAGTCAGTTATCATCTCGCGAAAACCACGTTTTTTAGGGTCCAAACTAACCATCATTTGGTTCATTTGGCGCAACCTGCGCACTAAAGTCTTCATGATTTCCATCGCCTGTTCTGGATTTTCTTTAAACAATGACATGAAATCATCATAGGATGTAACGACACATTTGGTATACTTCAGGGCTTTTACTGTTGCTGAACGCGGCCCTGGTTCAAGAAGGCTCATTTCACCAAAAACCTCCCCAGATAATAGTTCCGCTATGGCTTTGGCATTAGAACTTTCGCCAACTAATACTTCAACACTTCCTTCAATGATAAGAAAGGCACTTTGACCTTCTTCTCCTTCTGAAATAATGGTATCACCAGCATTGAACTCAACGGTTTGCATTATTTACACCTCTGCTTGACTTGATAAATCAAATTGGCACTAATCGATCATATTTTGCAAGTTACAACCAGTTAGTAGAGGTACAAGCGCTTATTTGCGAAGCTAAGATGTCATTTGATGAGCATAAAAAAGTTGCTGGAAAGCTCATCGTTTTACGGAGTGGTTAGAGACAACTTCTTAAGGTAGTGTTGCTACCTTTTTTGGTTCCTGATGAGTAAAAAAATACCATCAATCGTTGTTGTTGTATATGTAGATTTTGCTTATCGCTAACGATTAGAAACTATATTTAACTACCAAATTTGGATTGAGTGTAATTGTGGCAGAGCTGCGCCGACGCAGACGAGTAATTTATTGGTATTGAAAAAGCCACCAGAGACTTCGAAGATATTTTAGCAAACTTAAAATTCAGCTATTTTGGCTTCACTTATGCCGAACGGTATTAGATATTTATAACACAGCGGGTGTGATGTAACGAACTCTGAAAGGTTCTAAAAAGCGTCAAGATGTTGATGAATATGGTTGCTTAATATGCATGATATGGATTTAAAAAATTTTGAAATCTTCACCGCTGAATTTGTCATTTAAAGAATGAATTGCCGTTTAGGTAACTTTCGTTGTACCGTTTTATATAATTTGTAATGTGGCTAAAAAGGAGTTTTCAATGCGGGTGGCACAAACAGTGCGAATAGTGAGTTCATTTTTTCTCATGACAGTCCTTTTATTATCCTCAGTGGGTCATGCAATTGCAAAAGATAAAACCTTGAGAGTACTGGAAGGCGCGGTAATTGGCGCTGGCGTAGGGTCACTCGTATGTGGAAAGAAGCACGATAATAAAAAGTGCGCTAAAAAGGGTGCTGCTATAGGAGCAATTGCCGGTTTATAACTATCAACTTTCAACAAATAGCCTAAACTACGGTCTGCTGATAAATGTTACTGACGTTGTCTCTCTAGTTTAAATGCGTAAAAGTCAGTGTTCTTGAGGAAAACACCTAGCAAATCAAGAAAGGTGGTGCTCAACAATTTTTAAAATTGAAAATAGTATGATTGTAGTTAATGAAACGTCCATATTTTAATTGTAGAAAAATTAAGCACGATAAATTATCTAACCTTTTAGGTTTCGAAATTGTGTAAACGATATAACCTACAGAGTAATCATTTGTATAAGGTCGAATGATATCTGGAATAACCTTTCAGTAGCTATTTAAAAACTATGAAGAATTAAATTTAGTTTGGTATCAATAACATAGAACGGTATCTGCATCTAAAGAACTAACTATCAATTTGTCGGGCATGGCAAATGATGCGTTCAATCCTTCCAACAAAGTATCATCATAGCCGCGAGCTTTCGCTGACATGCCTGAAACCATTATTTCCACGTCAGCTGCAGCAAGTTCATCTAAGTGTAATTTAACATCGCCAGTACCTTGTCCGACTATCTCCCCTTTGGATTTGCAATTCAAAGCGTGAACTGCGTCCGCGGCCATAAAGAGCTTTACTTTATGCCCCTCTGCTACGGCAGTTTTAGCAACTAGAAGGCCAAGAGTAAGTTTATTTTTTAATTCTGGGCCGCTATGAATATGAACAAGAATATTAGCCATGTAACTTTCCTTATGATTTATTTTTGTTGGGTATTAAACTCGCAATAGTAACGGTCTTAGTCCACTGTTATTGTTAGAGTGGTATTACTTGGATGCTTAAAAAGTACTTGCGGTCGACATTTTGATTTAGTGTGGCAATATTTTATATCTTGGTGTTTGACATCGATATTACTTTATTCACTTCCTTTAGGAATTCTGATGGCAAAGAGGTGAAATTCTACGTCGTTTAAGCGTCTAAAAAGCTGAAAATTATTTATCTAATCCTGTATTATGTTTGATCAAACGCCATCCAAGTCTTGGAATTCGGCGAATGAAGGCAAGCAGAATGTCATGGTAGTCCAAGTCACCTGCGATAACCTTAAGGAAACTATTTTGAAGAAAAATGCTATTTTTAAAGGTATTTTTAAAAGGACCAAACATTCGTTCATGAAAAATGAATATTCTTAAAAAACGTGCTTGGCGAAGCGAACTGTGTATAGGTTTAATTGCTTTAACGTATATACTAATAGCTTTGTTTGGGTTTTCCTGTTCTAGAGCCTTGTAGATTGCATGAGCTGCGCAACTGCCGCTCTCCATAGCTAGTGCAATTCCTTCACCTGAAATTGGGTCAACTAACCCCGCAGCATCACCTACAAGTAAAATATTTTTTTTGCCTGGGCGTTTTTTAAAGTCTCCCCAAGGCAAATATTGCCCTTTAAACTTTAACGTGACATCACTTTTAGTTAATTTAACAAAATCAGACATTCTTGCTTTTATGTCAGAGTTATGACGACTAATGCCGGCTACACCAATTGTGATGCTTTTATTTTTAGGAAACGACCAGCCATAGCCCCAATTTGCAGCATCCAAATCAATCTCTACAGCGTTGTCACGCGTCTGCTGTGGCGCTGTTTCAATTTCTAATCCAAACCCAACTGTTTTGCGATTGAAAGGCTTTCCAAAAAGGTGCCTTGCTACGAAAGAGTTGACGCCATCTGCTCCAATTAATGTTTTGAATTGAAGCGCTTTCCCGTTTCGAGTGGTGATTATATTATTTTGTATCTTTGTGACTGTGTCTCCCAAATAAGCAATTGCTCCTTGATCAACCGCTCGGTTATGTAATAATGCATCGAATTCTTTACGCATCGTTAGGTAAACATTCTGGGTGCCTTTGATGTCGGCAATTACTTCACCACTAGCCGTAAATCTCAAATGATTTGATAGAAGAAATATGGTGTTGGACAATTCTATACCAAAAATTGACTTTATGCTCTGTGCACTGCGTCCAGAAATAAGGCCTCCACATAATTTGTTTCGTGGAAATATATCTTTATCGATTATGGCTACTTTTAAACCCAGGCTACTAGCCGTTATCGCAGCAGCAGATCCAGCGGGCCCTGAACCAATCACAATTAGATCAAATTTTTCCATTAATTAAATTGATATTTCATACTTATATTTTAATTAACCCGTCTTTTAATTGAATAAGCAACAATAACAACTCCGTTTCTTCATCTTTGAGAAGTACATGACTACCCGAATGGTAATTCTACCTGAGTAGAAAATATTGTGAATTTCTCTGCTCATCAATGTTTAATCTATTAGATCCGTTTGACTGCCGATAATCTAAGCTTATTGGAGGCTTAGGGATGGTAAACTCCTAAGTTGTGATTATCCTATTTTTCGCAGATTTGAATATTTTTAAGTGAAAAATGATTTTTGAAAACCCTTTGAAAAATGTATCCACGTTTAGAAAGTATAGCAAACAGATCTATTTCCCTTCGCCGTGCGTAAAAAGAATATGATAAAATCAAACTTATTCATGCTAACAAAAGCTGCCGCAGGCCTAGGCTTTTTTATTTCTTTATTTTCCCCTACCACCGTTGGGGCAAAAGAACTTAGTTATCATAGCTTCCCATCCATAGACGGTGGTTCCGTTGACACCAGCCAATGGCAGGGAAAGCCTTATCTCGTAATTAATACGGCGTCTCGCTGCGGTTTCACAAAGCAGTACGCTGGCATGCAGGAATTATACAATAAATATCGCTATCAAGGCCTCGGTATGATTGCGGTCCCATCAAACGATTTCAACCAAGAACTCAGCAGTAATGCTGAGGTCAAAAATTTCTGCGAGTTAAATTTTGGTATTGATATGCCTATGAGTGAAACGATTTCGGTAAAAGGACAGAATGCCCATCCGTTTTATAAGGATGTCAAAAACCAAAGCGGTTTTGTTCCTAAATGGAATTTTAATAAAATCCTGATAGGCGTTGATGGCAAAGTGGCTGGAACATGGGGTTCTCTTACTAAACCGCTTGCATTAGACCTTATTCGGGCAATCGAACAAGAGTTGGCAGTCTCCCACTAACTTTTGAGTAGATCTGTCTGCTCCAATTTTGTGAGATGGCAGCCCGGTCTGTTAACTTGGTAAGCTGACTTTTGTTGGGTAAGGTAAGTTACTTTGGTGTTGTCAGACAAACTTGACTGTTTTGCGGTTGATCCCTAATTCTGGTAAACGACACATGGTCTCCCTTCAAATATTTTAAGACTTCACCTGAAATCATCCGATTGGCAGTGATATGATACATACGTTATCCATTGAGTTTTCGTCAGGTGGAAGACGTCTTGCATGAACGTGGTATCGATATCTGTCACGAAACAGTTTGGTTTTGGGTTGAACGTTTTGGGTCAAAATTTGCGGGAGAAATCCGTAAGAATAGAACAGGGCAACATTCGAACTGGTAATGGCACCTGAATGAAGTCTTTGTGAAAATAAATGGAGAACGTGTTACCTTTGGCGCGCCGTTGATCACGAAGGCGAAGTTCTTGAATGCTTTGTTACAAAACGACGCAACAAGGCTAAAGCGAAGAAGTTTCAGTTCTGATAAAAACAATGCGAAAACACGGATCACCCAAGATCATCACGACAGACATGCTGGCATCTTATGGCGCGACTTTTGGTGATATTGGCGTTGTAGATCGTCAGTGATGCGGCGGCCGGGAAAACAATCGGTGTGAAAATTCGCACCTGCCATTCCGACGACTAGAACGAGCGATGCAGCGTTTCAAGACGGTTGCGGCACTTCAGAAATTTGTCAGTTATCACAGTCAAATCTATAACCACTTCAACCATGAAAGACATCTAGAAAGCAGGCTATCCTTCAAGCAAAAACGTACAACTGCTCTCACGGAGTGGTCCACTTTCTGTGCCGCATGATGATTGACTTGAGGTGCCTTTTACGGGTGTTCAAGTTTGTCTGACAACACCCCCTACGCGGCAGAAGTGGCTTGGTGCGATGGCGTGGACATTATCGATCTGGTCCATCCCCACAACTAACAAGTCGATCCCGGCATCCCTGCAGGCTCGGATTTCATCGGCATTGGCCGGATTGGACATGGTCAGTTTTTTTGGTTTTTGCTTAAGCGCCTGAAGGTCCGAGACTGTATAGTTGCACTTGGCCGGTTTGCGGGAGAAATCATCAATACGTTTCATAGTTTGATGGCTGCTTCAAATAAAGGCGCTTTTCGCACCACCGAACTTTTGAGTTTTAAAAATCGAGCTTACGTCCGCTGCTGGTGGGTATGGCAGGCGCACGGGCGCCTCCTTCATCCGAGGTTGTAGAACAGGGTCTCCAATGATCATTCTGTCCAAAAAATCGTTCCACTGTTCCTGCTGTGACAAGCGTTGGATATAGGCGGACCCGCCCATAAGCGGCCATGCATCCGCCGCGCAGCATTCATAAAACAGCATCAGCCTTGCTCGATCTGACACATTCGGGGCAGACCCATGCAAAGTCCGCGCGTGGTGAACGGACATGCTTCCAGCCTTTCCGGTTATCGTGACAGCTTTATCGATATGGAAATCCGGGTCGGTCGGGTCCACCGCCCCACAAAAAAGACCTTGGGCGCTATTGTGATCCAAAACCGGGCCTTTGTGAGATCCCGGAATGACCTGAAGCGGTCCATTTTCCTCCGTGACGTCCTCCAGAAAGACACCGAAGGCCAACATGTCGTCGTTGGTATGCGGATAAAATGCCCAGTCCTGGTGCCACTCGACAGCAGCCCCGCCACCCGGCGCCTTTGCGTTGAGTTTGGATGTTTGCAAAACTGCATTGGGTCCAACCAGTTGCCGTAGGACCTCTGTGATCCCAGAATTCTTCACGACATCCCAAAAGAATGGGTGCTGTTTGTGGGGCAGTTTGATCCGGGTCAGCTTTGGAGTTTTTGAGTTGTGCCCTTCGTCCAGATCATAAACGTCATTGCTTACTGTTACGTGCCTTGAGCGATCTATGAATTCATGCGTGATGTCCTGCATGCGTTGAAGCTGTTCCGGCGTCACAACATCTTCGACGAGAAGATAACCATTGTCAAAGTATGCACTGATCTGTTCGCTGGTAAGCATCCTGGTTCTTCTCCTTTTTTGGTATCGATACCACTCTTGATTTGGTATCGATACCAATGCTTATTGGAGTCGTCAATACAGCAAAGGGGAGCAGCTTGGGTAAGAGCAAGTGGATTACCATGAAAGACGTTGCAGAACTTGCCAGCGTGGGAACGATTACGGTGTCCCGGGTTCTGCGCACGCCCGAAAAAGTTTCGGAAGCGAAACGTAATCGGGTTCAAAAGGCGATTGAACAACTGGGATATGTCCCCGACAATACGGCCGGAGCACTCTCATCGAACAAAAGCCGAGTCTTTGGCGCGATCGTATCCACAGTAAATGACTCAGTATTCGCACAAACTTTGGATGGCTTGTCGAGCACTCTTCGCGCTGCAGGATATGAACTGCTTTTGACAAGCACCAATTATGATCCAGCTGTGGAAGAAGACGCATTACGCGCGCTTCTCGCCCGCCGTCCGGATGGTATTGTACTGACAAGTACGTCTCATTCATCTGGGGTCAAAAATCTCCTTAAATCTGTAAATATCCCCGTTGTCGAAATTTGGCAGTTGCCCTCTCAGCCCCTAGACATTGCCGTTGGTTTTTCGAATTTTCAGGCGGGATATGACATGGCGCGTCACCTGATTGGCAGAGGCAAAAAGAACATCGCTTTTATAGGGGGAAATGAACCGGGAAATAACCGTGGGCGCCGTCGCCGTGACGGGTACATCGCAGCACTCGCTGATGCAAAATTGCGGCCGATCATCTGGCCTAGCGAGGAACAAGACTTGCCATCTGGGATCGAACTTGGCGCTGCCGTGTTTGAAGGGTGTCTGAAAGTAAATCCGGCCATAAACGCCGTAATGTGCGTGAGTGATCAGGTGGCGGTCGGGGTCCTGTGTGAAGCAAGAAGACGTGGTGTAGAGGTCCCAGGCAGCCTCATCGTTTCTGGATTTGGGGGGTTTGAATTGGCCATGTCATCTGGGTTTGACTTAACCACGATTGAGATTCCCGGACGGGAAATCGGGGTGGCTTCGGCTAAGGCGCTTCTCGATCCTGAAGCGGCAAGAGCCAAAAAGGTCATTGATGTCGGCTACACACTAGTAGAACGCGGAACGACGTAGAGCCCATTTTCGGACATCTGACATAGAAAGTCGAAGGTTCGAAATGGGAATTTGTCTGCTAACAGACGATCGACCTACTAGAAGGCTGCCAGAGTGTGTTCCAGACCTTTGTTGACGTGCATTTTCAGCGTCTCGGCGGCAGTGTCGATGTCGCGGGCAAGTGCCGCTTCAAATACCTTGCGATGTTCCTCAACCGTCTCTTCGCCACGATAGGTCAAGACGAGCATCTGGTAGCGTAGGTATTTATCATAAAGCACTGAGTGCAAAGACAACAGGTTTTGCGATCCACAGGCTTCTATTAAGGAAGATGGAATTCCCAGTCGTATCGCTTCCAGTCTTCTTTTTGGCTGTCATCCCCCGCGAGCATTTTTTGCTCCATGAGATGCAGTTTGTGATGAGCTGCAATCAGGTTCCCTTGCCAATCAGTGTCACCATTTGCGATTAACTGTCCCAACAGGGTTTCGGAGGCTCCACCAGTGTAAACATGTGCCGTGTCGAAATGGTTCACACCGATCTTGCGACAGGCATCATACATGGCTAGGCTCACGTCTACATCGGCGGTACCGCCAAATTGCATGGTGCCAAAACACAAAGATGACATTGGAGCCCCGTTGAGTGTGCTAAGCTGCGTCATCCCATGTTTTCCTCTTCTGGTTTTAGAAAACTAACTGCGATTGCGGATAATGCGACCATACCTGCCGCGATTGCAAGCATTAGGGGTAACCCTCCAATTTGATAGGTTAGTCCCGACGCAAGCGTTCCAATCAAACGGCCAGCTGCGTTCGCCATGTAATAGAACCCGACGTCCAGTGTGACCCGCTCTGCTTTGGTGAACAGCAGGATCAAAAAGGAATGGAGCGAGGAGTTTATCGCAAATAGTGCGCCAAACAGCAAAAGGCCCATAACGAGGCTTAGTGTCAGCCAATCATTTGGGCCATTCGCCAAAAGTGCCGCCACGGCCAGAACTCCTGGCACTAACGCAAGTGCCCAAGCCCACAGGCGTGTCGCAGCAATCAGCTCGGCAGTGGTGCGCGATTTGGCATTCAGGATACGCGGCGCATTGGCCTGTACCAACCCATATAAGATGACCCAAATGGCCATGAATGTTCCGATCAGAAAGAACGACGTGCGATTGCCTTCTTCAGTCCCATCCGACAAGGTCGCATAGAAATAGATTGGAATGCCGACGACAAACCAAACATCCCGTGCTCCGAACAGGACGACGCGGGCGGCGCTGAGCCAGTTCACATTGGGCGACATGTAAAAGACTTCGGTGAATTTGGTCCCTTTGTTGCCTTTGGGCAGACCTGCGGGCATGAAGATGAGCACTGCGACTAAAATCACTGCCAACACGGTTGCCATGCCCAATACGGCACCGGTAAATCCAATCGTTGCAAGCAGCGCCGCACCCAGCAAAAAACCGAACCCTTTTACCATGTTCTTCGATCCAGTCAGCAGGGCAACCCAACGGAACAATCCTATATGACCTGCCGGCGCGAGTAGTTTGACGGCAGATTTGGACGACATCTTGGTCAGATCTTTTGCGACGCCGCTTGCGCCTTGAACCAGCATTACAAACACGACAGATGCTCCAACGGCCCATCCAAGATCGAGCTGCGCTAAAGCAAGCAATGCGATAACTTGCAACCCAAGTCCGGCATAGAGTGTTGAGTTCAGCCCGAAACGGGCTGCAATCCAACCTGCGCTCAGGTTCGTCACGATCCCCGCGATCTCGTAAAGCACAAACAGATAGGCCAGCTGGACGGGCGAAAAACCCAGGGTATTAAAATGTAACAGCACGAGCATCCGCAGCGCCCCATCCGTCAGCATGAACGCCCAATAGGATGCGGTCACTGCGACATAGGCCGCCAGGCCCTCGGGACGCGCTGTCGTCACAGACTGTCTCCGACCATCAATGCCACATCCACCAAGCGATGTGCATAGCCCATTTCGTTGTCATACCATGCGTAAATTTTAACCTGCGTGCCGTTGATCACCATGGTCGATAGCGCATCAATAATGCTTGAGCGCTCGTCGTTGGTATAATCTGTTGACACCAGCGGACGTTCTTCATAGCCAAGGATGCCGCTCAATTCACCTTCAGACGCGGCTTTAAAGAGGGCGTTTATCTCCACCGCGGTCGTTTCACGTTCCACTTCAAACACACAGTCGGTCAGCGAAGCGTTGAGCAAAGGCACCCGCACCGCGTGCCCATTCAACCGCCCCGTGAGTTCAGGGTAGATGAGAGTGATGGCCGTCGCACTGCCGGTCGTTGTCGGGACCAGAGAGTTGAGTGCCGATCGCGCACGACGCAGGTCTTTGGCGGGGCGATCCACAATCGTTTGCGTGTTCGTCACATCGTGGATTGTGGTAATCGAGCCATGTTTAATCCCCAAGTTTTCGTGGATGACCTTCACCACGGGGGCGAGGCAATTCGTTGTGCAGCTGGCCGCGGTGACAATCTTGTGCCGCAATGGCTCGTAAGTGTCATGGTTCACACCATATACAATATTAGCCGCATCACCATCTTTGACAGGGGCAGACACGACGACCTTTTTTACGCCGGCCTCAAAAAACGGTGCGAGCTTAGCTTCGGTTTTGTAAACACCGGTGCAGTCGATCACCACGTCAACGCCTTCAAGAGGGAGGTCTGCAATATCGCGCGTCCCGATAAACGGAATGCGATTGCCGTCGATTGTCACTGTGCGAGTGTCATAGGCGAAGTCTGCGCGCCAGCGCCCGTGCACCGTATCGAACTCCAACAGATGCGCGTGCATTTCAGGGTCCCCAACCGCATCGTTGATCCAAGCAATCTTGGCGCCCCGAGCCAAAAGGGGTTTCAGCGCAAGTTTACCAATGCGGCCGAGGCCATTCAGAGCATAGACGGTCATTTGGCGGGTCTTTCTTTTTTATTTGGCCCTGATCATTCACAGCTTTTGCAGTGACATAAGGCCCAGAGATGCGATGGATAGATTGGCAATGTCGGTTATCTGATTTCTTAACGCCCCATAGTTCCGAGGATACGCGAATTCTTCGGTGTTTTCATCCATTAACCAACTCAAAACTTAAATCTGAGTATGTTGAAACGTATCTATTAATGATCCGGTGGAAGGTGAGTGGTACACCTTTCAAACTCACATCCACTCTCATTAATTTTTACGACTACAGTACAGTCAAAGTTATAAGTTACCATAATTTCCTCAAAAGTGTTAACACCGCCACTGTAGCCATGCTTTGTAACAAAATTATTACAATTTTTTAAAGTTTTGATGAATTAGTTTTTTACTTTATTGGATTGCAACGGTTTGAAGAGGGCAGGGTGGGTTTGTAGCGTGCCTGAAAGCCGATTTGTAACTAATTTGTCCATATTTCCTGAATAATGGACTAATAAATCGATGACCAGAGAAGGTTTTGTAACCCTGTCGACAACAGCTGATTCCAATATGTTCTACTGATCTGCCTTATGGTATTGCCTCAGCATCAAAGACATAAACGAGGTCCTACATGGACAATACCACTCTTGATTTGATTTTAGATGCGATACCACAGCCAATCATTGCGATTGATGCCAGCGAACGCATTATTTCTGTGAATATTGCCGCAGTTACCATAGTCGGTCATAAAGCCATGCAACGCAATTACGTGACCATTTTACGTCAGCCGGCGTTGTTGGAAGCTATTGAGGCGACATTAAAAGATGATGTACCGCGCACCACGAAGTATCTCAGCACTGACGGTGCACAGGACACAACTTACAAGGTCAGCTGCCGAGCGGCACCTGGGGGTGGTAACGGCGGTTCAAAGGTCGTAATTCTATTGTTTGAAGATATCAGTCAAATGGAAGAGGTCGGGCAGATGCGTCGTGAGTTCGTGACCAATATAAGTCACGAATTGCGCACGCCTCTCACTGCACTTATCGGATTTATTGAAACCTTGCGGGGGCCGGCGCGGGATGATGCAAAAGCCGCCACGCGGTTTCTGAACATTATGCAAAATGAGGCGGAGCGCATGAATCGTTTGGTTGGCGATTTGATGTCACTTAATAGAGTAGAAGGAAATGAACGCGTGCGGCCCACGCAACCCGTCGTGTTGAATGAAATTATCCACTCGACATGCCACAGCATGCAGCCCTTGGCTCTCAAGGCTGGGGTGAAATTTGAGTTTGAGAGCCCAGAGCTTCCGGTCGAAATAAACGGTGATGCCGATCAACTGACGCAGGTTTTTACCAATATCATCGGAAACGCTCTCAAATATGGCGCATCCGGCGGGCGCATTACCCTGCGCATGACAACTGTCGCGCGGGAAGCGGCTTTGCGCGCCCCTGGCGTCAGACTCCAAGTCATTGATTATGGCGCGGGCATTGACCCTCTCCATCTGCCGCGCCTGACCGAAAGGTTCTACCGCGTTGATGACCACCGCAGCCATGAACTTGGTGGTACGGGTCTTGGTCTTGCGATCGTTAAACATATCATCTATCGCCACCGCGGGAAATTAAACATAGAAAGCGCTTTGGGGGAAGGCACCACGGTTACAGTGATGCTGCCGACCGAGCCGCTATCGTGAATTTTGAAAAAAAGAAATGTCATGAAAACGTAATATCCCTGTCACAAAACTGTTACGTACAGCCGTTACGTAGGGCTTCAGATTCCCATGGGGGAATTGCTTGCAAATGGACAAAACAGGAGACATCCATGTCTTTATTTAAAATCGCAACTTCCGCGCTGGCTCTTTCGGCACTTTGTGTAACAACCGCTTCCGCGCGTGATCAAGTGCAGATCGCCGGATCGTCAACCGTTCTGCCATATGCGTCGATCGTCGCTGAGGCATTTGGCGAAAACTTTGACTTTCCGACACCTGTTGTTGAATCTGGTGGTTCCAGCTCAGGGCTCAAGCGATTTTGTGAAGGCGTTGGTGAAAACACGATCGACGTTGCAAATGCGTCTCGTGCGATCCGCGAAAAAGAAATCAAAGCCTGCGCCGAAGCTGGGGTGACAGACATCATCGAAGTGCGCATTGGTTATGACGGTATCGTCTTTGCCAGCCAGATTGACGGACCAGCTTACACTGCTTTCCAACCTGCTGATATTTTTAATGCACTTGGCGCCAAGGTTCTCGTCGACGGTGCGATTGTTGAAAATCCGCATCAACAGTGGGCTGACTTCAATGCTCAACTTCCAGCTGCTGATATCATGGCTTTTATTCCTGGTACAAAGCACGGGACACGCGAAGTTTTTGAGGACAAAGTGTTGCTCAAAGGATGTGAAGTCACTGGTGCTATGGAAGCCATGATGGCCGCTGGCATGTCTGAAGATGATGCCGAGGATGCCTGCCTCGATGTTCGTCAAGATGGTCGCTCTGTTGATATCGATGGTGATTATACCGAAACTCTCGCACGCATTGATGCCAACACCAATGGTATCGGCATCTTTGGCTTGGCGTTTTATGAGAACAATCAAGACAAGTTGAAAGTGGCGACGATGGGCGGCATCGCTCCGTCGACTGAAACGATTTCGACGGGCCAATATCCTGTGTCTCGTCCGTTGTTCTTTTATGTGAAGAAAGCCCACATTGGTGTGATACCAGGTCTGAAAGAATACGCCTCATTCTTCATCGCCGATGAGATTGCTGGACCAGACGGCCCGCTATCTGCCTATGGTTTGGTTGCAGATCCCGATCTGGCAACAACCCAGGCGGCTGTATCTAATGAGACAGCCATGGGCAGCAATTAAGAGCTGCTGTCACACAATAGTGAGGGTGGCGGCTTCCGCCATCCTTAAAAAAAGCGCTCGCCCCCCTTTGCTGGGGGCGCATTCGACAGTAGGAAGAACAAAATGGATGGAGGCGGTATGCCGATACTCTGGGTTGTCGCAGTAATTTTTGTTGTTTCCGTTGTTGGGTTTATCACTGGACGCGCGCGTGCTTTGCAATCCGTCGGAGGCGATTCGCGTCAGCTGCATTCCTTACCACTTTATTACGGGTCTCACGCTGCTTTGTGGGCCGTCGTGCCTGCGGCTGCTACCCTCATCGTCTGGCTTCTTGTGCAGCCATTGCTCGTGAATTCCCGCGTGGTGGAAACCTTGCCTGACAGATTACTCGATAAAGGCAGCTCAATTGGGCTGGTTATGAGCGATGTGCGCCGAGTAGCTGAGGGGCTTGATGTGGCTGTGGCCCAAGGCGCTTTGAGCCACGATGAGGCTGCGTCAATCGGATCGTCATCGGTCAACATTCGCGAATTTTTAGGATCTATAGGTTTGGCTCTTGGGTCTGATGTCAGCCCTGAAGTGGTGGACGCAGCGCAACTCCACCGCGGGCTCAATGCTACGGGGTCCGCGCTCATGTCCTGGATTGTGCTGGCAATTTCTGTCGGAGGGGTTGCCTATGCCTATAGGCGTTCAAACGCGGATTTCCGCGCGCGCAATGTGGTTGAGCGTGGGGTTTTGGGGCTATTAATCGGGGCAGCGTCAATTGCTATTTTGACAACCATCGGCATCCTATTCGCGCTGTTGTTTAATACGATCGAGTTTTTCAAAGTCTATCCGGCCACTGAATTCTTCTTTGGAACCAATTGGGCGCCCAGTTTTTCCGGCCGGGGCGGGCTGTCTGATCTTGGTGTTTTGCCTCTGTTGTGGGGCACTTTTTACATTTCTTTCATTGCGATGTTGGTCGCGGTTCCTATTGGGCTTTTTTCAGCGATTTACCTCTCTGAATATGCAAGCTCTCGGGTGCGCAGTGTTGCTAAGCCTTTGATCGAAATTCTTGCGGGAATTCCGACGATTGTTTACGGGCTATTTGCGCTGTTGACCGTTGGGCCATTGCTGGTGAGCCTGTTCGGTAAAAATACTTTAAACTGGATGCAGGGGGGCACTGCGGTCATGACCGCGGGTTTGGTGATGGGCATCATGCTTATCCCATTTGTGTCATCGCTTTCCGATGATATTATCAATGCCGTACCGCAGGCCTTGCGCGATGGATCTTATGGCTTGGGTGCAACCCAGTCTGAAACCATACGTCTGGTTATCTTGCCAGCAGCCCTGCCGGGCATTGTTGGCGCGATCCTCTTGGCGACGTCGCGGGCCATAGGGGAAACGATGATTGTCGTGCTGGGGGCAGGTGCGGCGGCGCGCCTGTCGATGAACCCTTTTGACGCGATGACAACAATCACGGCCAAAATCGTAAGCCAATTGACCGGAGATGCCGATTTCTCATCTCCGGAGGCTTTGGTTGCCTTCGCACTTGGCATGACCCTCTTCGTACTGACCTTGGGGCTTAATGTTTTTGCCCTCTTCATCGTACGCAAATACCGGGAGCAGTATGACTGATGGCCATTAAGAACCAGACTTCTCGCGGCGTGTCACATACGTCACTGCTCTCAAAAAGGGATGCGCATACCCAAAAACGCAACTCAGCCGAAAAGCGGTTCCGTATTTACGGGATGGTCGCCCTCTCCATCAGTGTGTTGTTTCTTACATTCCTATTTGCCTCGATCCTGCGCTCAGGTTTGCCGGCCTTCACTCAGACCGTAATGAATGTTGAACTTGTTGTGTCTCAAGAAGACTTCGACGAAGCCGAAAGCAAGATGCTGAAAACCAAAGCCTATCAAGATATATTCGTTGCGGCATTGGGTGCGGAGCTTGCAAGAAGGAACTTGGATGTGGCCTTCGATAATAAAGCGATTGAACGCATTGTGGGCAAGCCGGGAGGCACAATTCGAAGTTATTTTACCGAAGATCCAAGCCGGGTCGGACAGCCTGCGACTTTCGAGCTTGCGGCCTCCAGCCGGGTGGATGGCTATTTTAACGGCCGTGTCACTCGGGAGACTTTAGTTGACAGCCGCTTTTTGAAGGCAACTGATCTGGATTTGGTCGATGCTTTACAAACCGGTGGTATCATTCGTCAGGCATTCAATTGGAATTTCATCACCGGCACGGATTCTGGCGTGGATAACCCTGGAGGCGCCGGACTTGGGGCCTCCGTTATTGGATCGTTCTTCATGATGTTGGTGGTGCTTTTTTTATCACTGCCGATTGGGGTTGCTGCCTCGATTTACCTTGAAGAATTCGCTCCAAAAAATCGTTGGACTGATTTTATTGAGGTCAATATCTCTAACCTCGCTGCGGTGCCGTCTATCGTATTTGGTATTCTTGGCCTTGCTGTGTTCATACAGTTCGCCGGACTTCCACAGTCTGCCCCGCTTGTCGGTGGGCTTGTTCTGACGCTGATGACATTGCCGACAATCATCATTTCAACCCGGGCATCCCTCGCAGCCGTTCCCCCCTCGATCCGCGACGCAGCTCTTGGTGTGGGGGCATCTAAGATGCAGTCAGTGTTCCACCACGTCCTGCCGCTAGCGATGCCCGGTATTTTGACCGGTACGATTATTGGCTTGGCCCAAGCCCTCGGCGAAACGGCGCCTTTGCTCCTGATTGGGATGGTCGGTTTTGTTGCGCGCGAATATCCCGATGGGTTTCTGTCAGGATTTACGGATGCCAACTCGGCAATGCCGGCGCAAATTTATACTTGGGCCAGCCGCGCTGATCCCGGATTTTATGAAAAAGCATGGGGCGGCATTATCATTTTGCTGCTGTTCCTCATTACGATGAACGCTATCGCAATAATCTTAAGACGTCGCTTCGAACGGCGTTGGTAAGGACATGTCAAAAATGCTCGATGTTAGAACTGTGGAGAGAGATGTGGCAGTAAACAATGTTAAAATTTCAGCAAAGGGTGTACAGGTCTTTTATGGAGATAATCACGCCATTAAAGATGTCACTGTCGAAATCGAAGACAAGACTGTAACTGCGTTTATTGGCCCCTCTGGATGCGGGAAATCGACATTTTTGCGGTGTATCAACCGCATGAATGACACGATTGATGTGTGCCGTGTCTTGGGCGACATTCGGATCGACGGTGAAAATATTTACGATCCTAAGATTGATCCGGTTCAGCTGCGCGCCAAGGTCGGGATGGTGTTTCAAAAGCCGAACCCTTTTCCAAAATCGATCTATGACAATGTTGCGTATGGGCCAAGAATACATGGCCTTGCCCGGAACAAGCCAGAATTGGACGAGCTCGTTGAGCGTTCGTTGCGCAGTGGCGCGATTTGGGATGAGGTGAAAGATAGGTTGCATGCGCCGGGGACAGGCCTGTCTGGTGGGCAACAACAGCGTCTATGTATTGCACGGGCCATCGCGACTGAGCCAAAGGTTCTGCTGATGGATGAGCCTTGCTCCGCTCTTGATCCGATTGCCACCGCTCAAGTTGAAGAACTCATTGATGAGTTGCGCAGAAGCTATTCGGTTGTGATCGTGACCCACTCGATGCAGCAAGCCGCGCGCGTTAGCCAAAAGACAGCTTTCTTCCATCTCGGCAGCCTTGTTGAATATGGTGAAACCTCTGCTATCTTCACCAACCCAATCGATCCGCGCACCGAAAGTTATATTACTGGCCGTATAGGATGAGGAGTTCAAAATGAACGATCAACATATTGCATCCGCTTTTGACAGAGATCTTGAGAAAATTCAGGCTCAAATTATGAAGATGGGCGGCCTGGTCGAAAATGCCATACTTGAGGCAGCGGTCAGCTTAGAAGCAAGAGATGAGGAGCGTGCGGACAAAGTGCGCCGCAATGACAAAACCATCGACGCCCTTGAGGAGAGTATCAACGAAGAAGCTGCGCGTGTCATTGCATTGCGTGCCCCTGCCGCGATTGATCTCCGCGTCGTGCTTTCAGTGATGAAAGTGAGTGGTAACTTGGAGCGTATTGGTGATTATGCAAAAAATCTTGCCAAACGGACGAGCATCCTGGCGCATATGGAGCCTGTAAACGGTAGTGCCAGTTCGCTCCGCCGTATGGCCAAGGAGGTTGAGCGCATGCTCAACGACGCGCTGGATGCCTATGTCTCACGCGATGCGGAATTGGCACAGAACGTGATTGACCGAGACATTGTGGTCGACCAAATGTACAACGCGCTGTTTCGAGAGTTTTTAACATTCATGATGGAAAATCCGGGTAACATCACGTCCTGCATGCACCTGCATTTCATCGCAAAAAATATTGAGCGTATGGGAGACCACGTGACTTCTATCGCAGAGCAGGTTGTATACTTGGTAACCGGAGCGATGCCGGACGAGGAACGTGAAAAAGGCAACACCACAGTGTAGCGGATTCAGGGGAGATCCAGAAGATGTTCAAAGAGCAGCCCAGCGTTCTTGTCGTAGAGGATGAGCCAGCTCAGCTTGAGGTTTTGGCATATAATCTAGAATCCGAAGGTTTTTTGGTGAGCCGGGCGCGCGACGGAGAGGAGGCCATTCTTGTCATTGGTGAGGATGTGCCAGATGTCATCGTGATGGATTGGATGATGCCACATCTATCTGGGATTGAAGTTTGTCGGCGCCTTAAAAGCAATCCAGAAACCTGCTCTATCCCAGTCATCATACTTTCGGCGCGATCAGAAGATGTCGATAAAGTGCGTGGACTGGAAATTGGCGCAGATGACTATGTCGTTAAACCCTATTCGGTGGTTGAGTTAATGGCGCGGGTGAGAACTCAGCTGCGCCGTTCGCGCCCTTCTTCTCTGGGGGAAAAGATTGAATTTGAGGATTTAATTTTGAATTTGGAAACTTATAAAGTTACCCGTGGCGAAATTGATTTGAATCTTGGGCCTACTGAATTTCGGCTATTGAAAACATTTATGGAAAAACCGGGACGCGTATGGACCCGTGAACAGCTTCTGGATCAAATTTGGGGTCGAGATTTATTTGTTTTTACACGCACGGTTGATGTTCATATAGGTCGCCTTCGGAAAGAACTTTCGAGAAATGGTGGAGCGGATATCATCAGGACAGTACGTGGTGTTGGTTATTCGCTCGGATAGAGGGAAATGGCACTGTCAGACAAAACTAACTTGAGCCGTGCAGGGGGCACTGTAAGAAGAAATTAGCTTGAAGCGGGCAGGGTGGGTTTATAGGTACTTATCGCAACATGATAAGCTGGACGCCATACAGATTTTGAGGCAGATTGTGTTTGTTGAACAGGGAGGTTTTGCACACTGTGCGTTAGAGTGTAGCGCATTTATTAACACATTATGATAATGCAGTTATACACACATGTTTTACGTGTTTAAATTATGCCGCATTCCATCTCAGAAAAAGTGTTGAAGTCTTTCAAAATTACCGCTTGAGGCAGATTATATTTAAATTTTACATGTAGTTGCAATTTTTAGCTGGTTTAAACTTAAGATTTAATGTGGCTTGCCATTCAATCATTCAGAAATTGTTGATTTACGAATTTGAGGTTACTCATCACTTCCTAGCACGCTGAACGGCTAGTACTGCTGCGGCGTAGTCTCCTAATGAAATCCCCCTGAAGGCAAAAGCTGCTGGTTTTTCATGTGAAACAACATCAACGTTCTTCGCAACAAGCTCTGTCAAGTCGCATGTAATCCTATCATAAGGAAGCATAGGCTTATCACTTTCGAATTCTTGCTTTCGATCATCGACAATGATGGTTTGAAAAGCTTTCATGCTCTTTGGTATCCACGGAATACACGCATCCGTTATTGTGGCAAATGCATTTGGCTTTAACCAACGAGCGTCGAGAAAGGGTTTCGTTGAGAAATCCAATGTTGTCGAGGTCACCACTAAATCTGCATTGGAAAGTGCGTCTTTTGCATCGGTACAGATTTTGGCCTCTAGGCCCATTTTGGAGGCATTTTTGCATAGCTTTTCGATATTTGCCTTGCTGCGCCCAAATACATAAATACTTTTCAGGGGAAATAGTTCTGCATAAGCAGCCAAGTGGGAATGAGCCTGCACACCGGCACCCACAAAAGCCACAGACTGGGCATTCGAAACAGCAAGACGACGCCCAGCCACTGCTGAAAGGGCTGCAGTTCTGACTGCCGTTATCCAGTTTGCGTCCAGAATTGCCTGCAAAATTCCTGTTTGAGCGTCCAGCACCATGATCGCTCCGTTGATGGCCGGAAGTCCGTTTTCTGGATTTTTGGGGCATACTGTTACTTGTTTGGTAACAATGAAACCGTCGTCTCCCACTGCCAGAGTAGACATCGCATAGCGGCCGTCACCGGGCAAAATAGCCGACTTAGGGGCAGTATGAAGTTTTCCATTAGCTTTTGCTATAAGCGCCGATTCAATTGCGTTGGCAACTTCCGAAGGCCGGATGTTTAATTCCTTGAGATCCTTGTCGGAAAGATAAACTGGTTTTTTGTTAGGGTGCATCATGCGGGCTTTCGGCTTATAAACGTGGTTTGAGACAGCTTAGTGAAGACATTGTGCATAAATTATTATATTAAAAATGAGCCTTTTGCAGGATTTTAATTTGATAACGTTGATTGAATAACTCCGTTCTTAAGTTAGGGACTATAAATATGTCTTAAGTTGTGCTAAGTTCTTTAAGTTCTTTGGGGGAAGGGCGTTTCGATGCGATATTTTTTATATCCTAAAACTGTGGTGGTTTTGTTATGGGCTTTGTCTATTTTGATAGGGTGGTCCTCTAAAGACTTGCAGGCTAGCCAAATCGAACGCCCAGTTTTATTTCTGCGTTGTGAAGAGGTATCTAAGACTGTTTGTCAGGCTATGTTTCAAGCGCTTGCAGAAGTTGCGCCGAGGCATAGCATTCAGATAACCTCGAAAGAAACTCAGTCCGAAACTGTGTTGGTAATATTACGACTGCAAAAAACAGTGAACGCTTTAACCGGGTCGTTACGATGGAGTAGCGGCAGTGGTGCTCTTAATTATGGTCCCAAATATTGCCTTCCATCAGTTATAACAGAGACTGATTTGGTGTCCCATTTTCAAGCAAAACAGTTTGCAGAAGGTCTTATAAAGGTAACGCCCGACTTACAGCTGTTGCTACTGGCAGGATCAGGCGAATGATCAAGCAAATTACTCGGATATAATCGCATGTGTATAGTTTGCGCAGCCACCGGAACATTTGACCCAGCCCGTCACCCTGATGGGCCGGATCCGATGTTTGCCACTATTAATGAAAATGTAGATGCGCAAAAAGATGAAAATACCACCAACGTAATGTCAGTTGGTGATACTTTTAATGGTAGTGTATCAGACAGTACGGACGCAGACTGGGTTAAAATCACTTTTACAGCTGGTGAAGTTTATACAATTAATTTGACTGGAAACACTCTGAGCGATCCATATCTGTATTTGATGGATAGTTCGGGCTCTGAGATAGCTAGAAATGATGATGGTGGTCCGGGCCTTGACTCTAAGCTTACCTATACGGCTTCAACGTCCGGAACTTACTATTTAGTAGCTGACGCATATTCCACGAATATCGGGTCTTACAGCCTATCGGTCGAGCGAGAGCGTCCTGCGACTTTGGACGAACTGGCATTGTTTCTTACTGAAGGTTATGCTGGCCGAGAGTACAAGTTTGATACATCTTCTTCTAATGTCATTTCGGTTAATCTCTCGGGGCTTACTGCTGCAGGTCAGCAGTTAGCTCGTTGGGCGATGGACGCTTGGGAAATGGTCGTCAACCTTAATTTTGTAGAAGTTTCATCTGGTGAAATGCTCACAATGGATGATAACTCTTCGGGCGCTTATGCCTATTTCCCCGGCGGTTCTGGTTCAGATGGAGTTGAGCTTAATGTTTCAACTGGCTGGTTATCTTCCTATGGAACGTCCATCGACAGCTATTCTTTCCAAACATTCGTACATGAAATTGGACACGCCATTGGTTTGGGCCACCAAGGCGGTTATAATGGCTCTGCAACCTACGGAATTGACAATGACTTTGTAAATGACAGTTGGCAAATGTCCATCATGTCCTATTTCAGCCAAACGGAAAATACGGCTACTACTGCTTCGTATGCATATTTGGCTGGTCCAATGATGGCTGATATTCTAGCAAGCCAAAATCTTTACGGTGCACCAGATAGTAGCACTGCAACCGCTGGTGACACGACCTATGGAGCCAATTCAAATATTGGAAATTATCTCGATCAAGTGTTTGATGAATTGGCAACCGGAACCACGACATCAAATGTTACGGGTAATCCGATTGCATTCACTATCTATGATCAAGGTGGTGATGATACTCTTGATCTCAGTTTTTTGACTAGTACAGCGCGCATCGACATGCGGGCAGAACAATTTTCAGATTTAGCTGGTTTGACTGGTAATATGGGCATTGCTCGTGGAACGGTTTTAGAGCGAGCTGTGCTGGGGTCAGGGAACGATACAATTACCGGCAATTCAGCAAATAATTTCATTAATGGTGGTGGGGGTGATGATAAGCTCGATGGTGGTGATGGTAACGATGAATTATCTGGTGGCAGTGGTACTGACTGGGCATATTTTTCATCGGGAATTTCAGATTATACTTTTAGGGCGTTAGCTTCTTCTATTTCGGTTACCAACAATTTTACGGATACAGTACTGAACGATATCGAGATGTTTTCTTTTGAGGGGTATTCAATTTCCTATGAGAATTTGCTCACTTTTATAAATGATGGAACGCTGCCAGTCACTCCAGACGATGACACTCCAGACGATGACACTACAGTTTCATTGCTTGATGAGGCTGATTTCTTTGTTTTTTCAGGTTATGAGAACAGTCGAGGGATATTAAATGCTGCTTCGAGTAGCGGTGCGAACCAAGAGAGCATTGGTGCCATTGTATCTGGTTTATTCCCATTAAGTAGTTCAAATGAAAGCAGTGGAAGCGCAATTAGGAGTGCTCAATCTCAAGCTTCCGCTGATACTGACACCAATTCAGCATTATTTTACGAAGATGATTTCATGATTTAATTACGAAGAGATTATTTTTGTTGTTTAACGGTTTGTTGGCATTTTTATTTTAAAAAGCTGTTCAATGTTATAGTATGAGATAATGATGCCGGAAATCTGATTAAACTTGAATTTGCAATATTTCTTTTAATTGCAGTATCGTACTGAGCCGACAACGGATCGATTGCACTAGGAGTAAAGAATTGAACATGAATTTTTATATAGCTTGGTGTTTTTCTTTGTGTACACTTTTGACCGCCTGTGGCGGGAGTACAACCAGTGTTAGTGAAACCGCCCAATTTACAACTTTAAAACAATTCAGTGATAGTGCCGGGGTTGCTAGAGGCGTGTATGCGGATGGAACCGAAACTGTTTTTATAGCATCAAACGTCGCTGGGATTGTAACAGCTGCGAATAAATCGGTTGGGACTACCGTTGGTGCCACAACAACTTATCGATCGACAGCATTTAGTGGGGTGCCGGTGACACAGAGGTTAAGTAGTGCAGTTGTAAGACGCGGTACAGTTGTGCTCGAAGGTCAGACAGCTAACGTTCTTATAGTGCAAGAAAATAATGGACAAGCTGGCCTTGTTTATATGGCTGCGCCAAGTGGGGATATTCTTACCGCAAGTGGTACCGCCTTTGGAGCTGCTCCGAACGGTGTATTTACATATAACGGTACGCATATCATAGCTGAACGATCTGTGGGGGGGGGCGCACAAGATGGCACTTTCTCATTACAGGCAAATTTTAACAATAAAACGTTCAGCTACAATGGAAAGACAACCAGCACTGCACTTACAGGAAGTGGTACAATCGATACTGTTCGAGGCAGAATATCAAGTAATAATTTGTCTTCAAATGTAAACGGGGTAACAAGTACTGCGACTTTGTATGGCCAATTACATGGTACTGTGGCGCAATCTACCAGTGGCGTATTCCATACAAATGAGGCTGATCCTAATTATGCTGGAGCTTTTGTCGGAAGCCGGTAAAAAATTAACGTGATTACACTTAGACACTTAGTAGCAGCACTCAGTTTAGCGCTGCTTACTCCAACAGTATCAAATGCTTTTTGCTTTCAGCCTTTAGCGAACAGTCGATTGCAGGTTTTCTGCATGGCGAATGTGCTAATTTCCAGAGCAACCAACTTGGGTTCTGTTGAGTTATTAGATTATCGATTGAAGCAAGAAGGGTATAGCAGGGGACTTGGCCTACCAGGTATGGTAAAACAGGTAACTTTCTCGCCCTATGCTTGGCCTGTACTTGATTACAGTTCAGATATTAATGGTGGAAATCCTGATAAGCCGCTCAAGCTTGGGTCTCTAACGTTTTATGGCGATGAAGAATATATTCGTAAAAAAGGAGTGCTTATCGGTGTTGGGTTTGGCGGCACAGGTCGTGCAATTTATGGCCAAGGGAAATATTTAGATTACAGTATTGGCGGTACATACACCTACTCTCCTAAACACAAGATTAGTGTTACTGGTGGTTTTGCCAATGTTTGTAGTAAAAACGATGTTGGTAAAGATTTCTTTTTAGACGGGTGTGTGACTACAAACAGGGTAAAAAAAGATTTAACTGACCAAAAAGCGAGTAGTGCGTCACTCAGCATAGCTAAGTTATTTTCCGAAGGTCAGAAGCGTTTTCATCAAGCCAGCGTTGGGGTTCAGCGTTATATAGATGACGACTACGAACAGAACCAAATCACAATGCAGTTAGAAACAGTGCATCGCTCAGATATATTCACTTCCATTGATGTGTCGTTAGGTGACAAAGTGAAAAACACTCTCACAACCCGTTACAGCGTTACCGGTACTGTTGGCACCAACTTATTCGAAAAACCGATAAGTATCTCTTTTTCGTATTCATCCGCAGATGGTGGAAAGTTATTAGGCCTATCACGTGAGGAAACGACAAAACTTTTTGGTTTGAAGTACGCAGTCCATCCTCGCATAAACTTAATCCTAGGTTATAGAGATACTAACAGTAATATTGATTATTTCGATGAGAATGAAGCAATCGTTGCCGTTCAATTCGCTCCAGTACAGTTTTAACTTCTCACGGTAACGGTTATCTCTCACGAGTTTTTAACTGCCACGGAAAGCACGTGTGAAGTAATCCGTTAATGGCTTTGCGAGGTAATTTAGAGGTGACCGGTCTTCTGTTTTTATAAAAGCCTCAACAGGCATTCCAGGCAATAAAACTTGACCGTTCAGTTTATGCATTTCTCCTTCATTAGGAATAATTTCTATTTCATAATAAGCAATGCCGGTTGTTTGATCAGTTAAAACGTCTGCTGAAATTTTTGTAACTTGTCCTAAAACCTCTGGTGTCATTCGCTGGTCAAATGCAGCAAAACGGAGTGATGCATTTTGTCCAATATAAGTTTGATCAATATCAATTGGTTCTACGCGTGCGGATACTATCATTGGCTGGTCTTGCGGAATTATATACATGATAGGTTCAGCTGGTGAGATGACAGATTGGAGCGCAAAGACCTGAGAGTCGTAAATTGCTCCGCTCACTGGTGCACGCAACTCTGTTCGCGATAATGTCTCTAAAGTACTCAAACGACGCTGAACAAGATCAACTTCTTGAAACTGAAGGTCTCGCAGGGATGAAATCGCCTCTTCGCGCAAACGGGTTGTGAGTGCAATTTGTTCAATTTTTAGCGCTGCTATTTTTCCGCGCAGTTGTGCTACCGATGCAGTAAGCTTTCCAATCTCACCTGCAAGTCGGGCTTGTTCTCGCTTTAGTTCTGATACGCGAGATGCGGGTGATAACCCTTTTTCAAAAAGGCTTTCTGCAGCTTCCAGCTCCGAATTTATCAATACATTTTGTGTCTGAAGTGCGCCGAGTTGCGCTTTAGCTCCGGTAATTTGGTTTATTGACTGTTTGATTTGCTCACCAATCTGCTCAGAGCTCTGCGTTAAAGTGTCTGCTCTTGCTTCAAAAAGCCGCTGCTGCCCATCTATCAGTGCTTGTACCGCTAAATCTTTTGCTGCTTCTGCTAAAAGGAATTCTGGCGCTGGCAAAATTGATAGTCCATCTCGTTCAGCCTGTAATCGCGATTTCCGAGCTAACAGTTCAAAAAGTTGACCTTCGATAATAGCAAGCTCAGACTGCAATTGTTTGTCGTCAAATCGCAATACAACGTCTCCCGCAGAAACGATATCACCGTCTTTTACCAATAAATCCTCAACGACCCCGCCTTGCAGGTGCTCTAAAACTTGACGTTTAGATTCTACTTGTATCATCCCTGATGCAATTACAGCGCCAGAGATCCTCGCCTGTACACTCCAAACGCCTAGAACCCCAACAAGTATAAATAGAGCAATTACGCCAATCAAAATTGGCCCTGTAGCCTTCCATTCAGTAGATTGTTTGAGTTTTTGATTCATGGTGGAGATGCTTTAGAAATGGTCTGGTGAATCTCACGTACGTTACTAACCATGGAATTGAGAACTTCGTCTCTCGGACCATCCGCCTTGATACGACCTTCATCAATGATAAGTAAACGGTCGCATTCGGAAATGGCCGTTGGCCTATGGGTCAGAATAACTACTGAACGGTCGGACTCTTTAAATTCTCGAACAGCTAAATTTAGCGCAATTGATCCGTCATGGTCCAGCGCCGAATTAGGCTCATCCAATACAAGAAGAACTGGGTTGCTATACAATGCTCTAGCCAATCCAATACGTTGTTTTTGACCGCCGGAAAGTTGACCATCATCACTTTGCATGACAGTTTCATAGCCGTTTGGCAAAGATAATATCATTTCATGGGCATTTGCTCTTTTTGCAGCTTTAATAATTTCTTGATCATTTGGTTTAGTGCTCATTCGGGCAATATTTTCTGCAATGGTCCCTGAAAATAGTACGACGTTTTGGGGCAAGTATCCAATATTTAACCCCAGCCCTTGTGAGTCATATTGATCCAGGGTGGCTCCACCAAATCTTACTTCACCGGCTACAATTTGGGTGAGCCCTAGCATTGACTTGGCTAGTGTCGATTTTCCGGACCCACTTTTCCCAATAACACCCACAACTTCACCCGGTGAAAGCTTAAAAGTAACGCTTGATAGAGTGGGTGTTTTAGAACCTTGTGCCATGACAGTGACGGATTTAAAGGCAATAGTGGCCGTTGGTTTCGATAATGCTAGCTTTTTGGATGGAGGTGGGGTGGTCTCAAGCAATTGAATAAGTGAGATCCAAGCCCCGCGGGCCCGTTGGACCATTGGCCACTGACCAATTGATTGCTCAATTGGTGCTAATGCCCGCCCGAGGAGAATTGATCCTGCAATCATGGCTCCAGCCGTCATTTCTCCTTGTAAAACAAGGTAAGCACCGACAGCAAGCATTGCCGATTGCAAGAATGATCGAAAAGCTTTGGTTGTTGATGAAAATAAGCCCGTTAAGTCACTAGATCTAACCGTTTGAACAAGTGCTTGGTCACGCACGCTGTGCCACCTTTCTGAAACTGCAGTGCCCATACCCTGTGATTGGACAACTTCAGCTGATCGACGTACTTGCTCTGCGAAATTACTAGCCTGTCCAGCGGCTTCCTGTGCAGCCAAGGTTTTGCGTCTAGTCAATAAATTATTAAGTAAGGTAATAATTATAAGTGTTACACCTCCAAAAACGGCCATCCATCCAAGCCAAGGATGAAATATAAAAATTGCAGCTATGAACAGTGGTGTCCATGGAACGTCAAAAAGTGACACCATCAAAGGAGAAGTAAATAATGCTTGAACCGATTCTAAATCTCTCAAACCGTTAGCTGGTGCGCCACGCTCTTTTGGCAGTAGTGCGCGTGCCAACACTGCTTCAAAAATACGATCATCAAGTTTTGATTGAAATCGTGCGCCAAAACGTGCGAGAACTCGGCCTCGCGCATAGTCTAACACACCCATTAATCCAAAAAGGGCTGCAACAAGGATGAATAGTGCAACTAAGGTTTCTTCCGAGCGCGAGCCCAGCACCCGATCGTAAACCTGAAGCATGAATAATGGACCGGTCAACATTAAAATATTTACAAAAATGCTAAATACAAAAACTGCCCGTAAAAGCCATTTGCCTGCTGCTCGAGCTTCTCGCAGTTCTTCTTTTCCAAATGTCTGATTTTGTGCCATGTAAATTCCGATCGAATTATAAGTATGAAGCTGCCCTTAAACGGCTGATCAATCAAGCGCAGTTAGCTTTCACCCTCAAATTGAGGCTTTAAATATTTTACATTAGTGTGTCTGAGACCCTGTCTTTAAATAAATTTCTAATGGCCGCCTGTACTCACAATCTGATGTTGCAAACATAACGCAATTATTTGGAAATTATTCTAATTAACAGTTTTAAATATGTTGGACGATTGCCCGAGTGGAAACAAGTTTGGCTGCCCTTGCCATAAAGATGGCTTGAGCTGTAACATTTACTTACATTTTGGCGGCTGGTCATATTCCGCCTTTGCTAGGGAGACTGTACAATGTTTGGCATATTGGACGGCACAGGTTTTGAATCTTTTGATTCTAGTTTTGAAAATTGCTTTATAAACCACGCTAAGGTCGAGCGGCTTTGGACAGGGGGACGCTGGCTGGAAGGCCCTGCATATTTCGCGGCAGGACGATATTTAATTTGGTCAGACATTCCTAATAATAGGATCATGCGCTGGGACGAGACAGACGGGTACACTTCAGTTTTTCGGGAGCCCTCAAATAATTCGAATGGGCATACGCTTGATAACTTTGGGCGGCTTATTTCTTGTGAGCATCTCAGCCGCAGTGTAACCCGCACAGAATTTGATGGCTCAATCAAAGTCATTGCAAGCCACTATGAGGGCCAACGACTTAATTCTCCAAATGATGTTGTTGTAAAATCTGATGGATCAATTTGGTTCACTGATCCCAGTTATGGTATCTTGATGGATTATGAGGGAAAGCGCGCAGTAAGTGAAATAGGTGCGTGTAATGTTTATCGTGTTGAACCGGAGACTGGTGAATTGGTGGTAGTCGCTGCGGATTATGACAAACCAAATGGTATAGCGTTCTCACCAGATGAAAGTGAGTTGTTCATAGCAGACACAGGGGCAAGCCACACTGTTGGTGGCCCTGCTCATATTCGACGGCATAAAATAAATCCGGATGGAAAATCCCTTAAAACCAGTGAATTATTCGCTGATTGCACATCTGGTCTGTTTGATGGTTTTCGATTTGATTGTGATGGTCGCATTTGGACATCAGCCGAAGATGGTGTTCACTGCCTCAATCCTGATGGTCGTCTCATTGGCAAAATTTACATTCCAGAAATTGTATCAAATGTCTGTTTCGGCGGTATAAAGCGTAACCGCTTGTTTATAACAGCTACATCTTCGCTTTATTCAGTGTTTTTAAATGTAAATGGTAGGTGTTAAATAATAGTTGGTGAAAGATTATGAAAACTGAATGACGAAAAATCCCATCTGTCAGACATCAATGTAACATTTCACTTTATCTATTGATTTAATTTGTTTTGTCGGTCCATTTTGTTTGGCTCCATCGGAAGGATATTTAAATGGTAAAGTACGCGGTTCATTCAAGGTGGCAGTGGCCAGATGGGGTCCCAAGCGCAGAAACAATGCAGGGTTGGCATCGTGAGCATAGAACAACTTCAATAGCTGAAGATATCATTTGGTGGCAGATTGATGAGAATACCCATCAATCAATAATCATATATTCCACAGAAGAAGATGCTAAAGACGAACTGCTGAAGCGAGAAGAGCAACGTAAACAAACAATTAATGAGACTGGTCATAAGATGCTTGAAGAAACCATGGGACCGATTCTATCGATTATGTCGGAAGCTTAAAGCTCTTAGCCAAAAGTAAAGATTTTTGCTGTGAATCTCACGCCCACATTTTGTATTACTCAGCAGGTGTCGCTGGTATACAATTTCTTTAAAATCTTACTGAGGTGCTTTATGGTCGTCAATCACTTTGTAAATCGACTTTGTTGCTAAAGTTGGCATCAAAATTCAAAAGACTTTTGAAATTAATTTGCAATTAGACATTCAAAGAAATGCCGATTTGTAAATTTATAAAATGTTTAGCTGACTTCTAAAGGAGAAAAAATTTATTTAAATTTTCTTTGAAAGAAGTGACTTTTTGTTGTCACGATCTTTAGTCTGGGCTCAATTGAATGGAGAATGAAGACATGGCAGGTATTCGTAGAAAGTTAATTAATGACGCTGATAACCTGATTAATCATCTAATTGAAGGCATGGTGGGTGCACACCCCCATCTGTTAAAAATTGAGGGAGATACAGGCCGTGCTATTGTAGCGTGCAATGGCCCGAGAGAAGGTAAAGTTGGTATTGTCGTTGGTGGTGGGTCGGGGCATGAGCCTGCTTTTGCAGGTTACGTTGGCCGTGGTTTGGCTGATGCCGCGCCGTTGGGCAATATTTTTGCTTCGCCGTCACCCTCGCAGATAATGGATGCTGGTTTTGCAGCGGATGGTGGTGCTGGAATTCTATTCCTTTACGGTAATTATACCGGCGATGTAATGAATTTTGGGATGGCTGAGGAGGGGTTAGCTGATCAAGGCATCGAGGCTCGTTCACTTGTTGTAACCGACGATGTTGCCTCGGCACCAATTGACAAAGCGCATGAAAGACGCGGCATAGCTGGTGATTTTTTTGTTTTTAAAGTGGCAGGTGCTGCTGCAGACATCGGTTTAAGCATGGGAGCTGTCGAAAAAGCAGCAAGCCGCGCTAACAACGCAACCCGCACGATGGGCGTTGCTCTCTCAGCCTGCACAATGCCGCAAACTGGTAAATCCAACTTCAGCTTGCCTGTTGGTGAGATGGAAATTGGCATGGGTATTCATGGCGAACCCGGTATTGAACGTGGTCTGGCTGCCAGCGCCGATGATGTTGTAGATAAGTTGCTCAAACCGATCTTAGAAGAACTCAATTTAAAGCAGAGCGATAAAGTTGCTGTGTTGGTCAATGGGCTTGGATCAACAAGTTTGTTGGAACTTTACATTTTACATCGTCGTGTGGCTTTGGTTCTTAAAGAACTTGGTGTTCACATACATATGAGTTGGGTTGGTGAATACTGCACATCGCTAGATATGGAAGGTGCCTCCATCACGCTGATGAAATTGGACGCAGACCTTCAGCTCTGGTTGGATCATCCCTGTGAAACGCCGGCATTGAAGGTTGGTGGTGAAGTTGTACAGACTTCTACGCCTGTTGCACGTCGCTCCCATAATCGAAAAGCCTTACCTCAACGTGCTTACATAGATCGCAATACTCTCACGACCTCTGGTGACATTTCCCCCGACATCTTTCGAAATATGATGATGGCCTCAGTTCGAGTGGTTAACGAGCAATGCAGTTACCTTAATCAACTGGACGGAGTTATTGGGGATGGGGATCATGGGCTGACTATGGAAATAGGATGGAAAGCGGTTCAGAATGTTCTTAACCTGCAATCTAATTCCACCACTATTACGGAGCTTTGCGATGACATTGCAGAAGTTTTTCTTGAAACAGTAGGGGCTTCGGTAGGGCCACTTTATAGCTCAGGTTTTAAAGCTGCGGGTGCAGCAGTTGCCAGCAGGCTTAATCTAGATGCCGAAGCGCTGGTTGCATGGCTAAACGGTATGGTCTGTGGCATTCAAGATCGAGGGGGTGCAGCCTTGGGTCAAAAAACAATGCTTGATGCATGGATTCCCGCAGTTTTGGCTGCCAAAGCGGAGCTAGACGCGGGTGGTAGTTCGACCACGTGTTTGTCCGTTGCTGCCGAAGCGGCTCGTATTGGCGCTTTTGGGACTAAAGAAATAACTAGTCAGATGGGTCGATCTAAAAAATTAGGAGCGCGATCCATAGGTCATATAGATCCCGGTGCAGAATCAGCTGCTCTTCTGCTAAAATCATGGGCAGATCAGATTTAATGAGTTCTCTAACGGGTCATTATTTTGAAAATCATTAATGATTTTTACAATTAACGAAAGTATGTGTCACCTCTTTGACTAAGATAGAGAAACTACGCCCTTTGAAAGAATTATGTTACCATAAAAACGAGTTTCGGAAGTCTGGATAATACAATAAGTATTATTTGCCTCGACATAAAATTCATGCCGTTCAATTCCTCGTATGCGGCTTGGATTATCCGCTGTCTTATTTATAATCGTTTGAAATTCTTTAACAATATCTGGTATTTCATTGGGACTACCTACCACCTGCATACTACGTGCTGGTGCGTCTACGTAGGTGTCTAATGGCATTATCGTCAAAATTGCAGATAAAGCTTGTGTTGCTGATATTCCCGGCAAACGTTCTATTCGAGTAGCACAAGTCTCGGCTGGAAAATTAGCATCAGCTATCACCAATTGGTCTCCATGGCCCATTGCTCGCAAATGCCGCAAAAGATCTGGAGTGAGTATAGGGTTAATTCCAATAAGCATGATCTTACACCTTTCCTAATTGAGGTAATTATCACCATTTCTGCTTGACGTACATCATTAAGTACATCAATGTTTGAGTGGGGGGTGGGGAAATGAATAGGGTTACTGCGCAAGATGTTGCAAAAACTGCTGGGGTCAGTGTTGCCACCGTTGATCGCGTTTTAAATGAGCGTAAGGGCGTCAGCCAAAATACTATCGCTAAGGTTAATAATGCGATGAAGGAATTGAATTTTGTGCGTAACCAAGCCGCAGCAGATTTAGCACGTGGCAAGAGCTATCGTTTTGTTTTTGTAGTTCCAGCGGGAGAGACATCTTTTTTTAGTGATATTCGGCGTGAAATTGAAGCTGTCCAATTAATAGAATCTAAAAATCGAATTACAATCGAGATGATTACTGTACCGCCCTTACAATCGACTACAGTGGTTGAAGCACTAAGCAAGCTGGATACCTCCAATCTGGATGGCGTTGCTGTTGTAGCTATTGAAAGTCAGATTGTACGTGATGCTATAAACCGTTTGCGCAAAGAAGGTATTCATGTCGTTACATTAATTTCTGATATACCAAATTCTGCGCGTGAGCGCTTTATTGGTATAGACAATGTTGCTGCGGGCCGTGTGGCGGCTAGCTTAATAAAGAGATTTGTTGCTTCACGGGAAGGCGATATCGCCGTTGTCGCAGGCTCTGGGGTTCTTCGTGACCATGTAGAGCGGCGGATGGGCTTTGAGCAAGTAATGCGAGCAGAATGTCCTCATTTAAACGTTCTTCCTTGGATTGAAGGTGAAGAGCTAGCCGGGGTCGTTGATGAAAAGCTTTCCATATTACTTACGCAGAATGCAAATATTGTTGGTGTCTATAGTCTGGGTGGAGGTACGCGTGGTGTTATTGAGGCAATTGAGGCAGCAGATTCAAATATAAGCGTGGTGACGACAGAAATTTCTGATCATGCGCGTGAAGCATTAATTTCTGGGGTAATTGATGCTGTTTTGGTGCAGGATCCCACTCATGAGGTACGCAGTGCTTTGCGTATTTTAAAAGGGCTCACTGACCAACGTCCAATTAACGAAAGCCAAGAGCGAATACGAATTGAAATTTTTGTACGGGATAATTTACCTTGAATTTTTTGAAATTATTTCACACTACTCGATAAGTAAGGTAATTATATAACAATGGCTACTTGTTAGCTTCGTGCCGGTCGCTGCTTGCGACCATAGAAATTGTAATAAGGGGCATTAGAACTTGTCTGAGCTTCGAGTTAAAAACTTAAGACGTGAATTTGGCAGCGTGGTGGCGCTCCAAGATATGAGTTTTGAAGTGGCTGAAGGTGAGTTTTTCTGCCTTTTAGGTCCATCTTCCTCTGGTAAAACGACAACGTTACGGGCCATTTCAGGTCTCGAGGACCTTGAGCAGGGTGTGATCTCGTTTGATGGTCAAGATGTAACTAATGCTCCTGTGCAAAACCGTGGAATGTCTATGATCTTTCAGACTTTTGCGCTGTATTCACATATGTCAGTTGAAGCGAACTTAGCCCATCCGCTGCAGAGAGATGGTATATCTCAATCAGAAATAAAAAAACGTGTTGGAGATGTGGCTGAATTACTCCGTGTTTCACATACCCTTAAGCGTAAACCAACGACTTTGTCGGGTGGTGAACAGCAACGTGTAGCCATCGGTCGCGCTATAGTTCGTCGTCCCAAGTTGCTATTGTTAGACGAGCCACTGACCAATTTAGATGCTAAGCTTCGCCATGAAATGCGTGCGGAATTCAAGCGTTTGCATCGTGAACTTGGTATGACAATGCTTTACGCTACTCCTGACCAACTGGAAGCGCTGACAATGGGTCAGAGAGTTGGCGTTATTGAAAATGGAAAAGTAGTCACTGTGGGGACGCCACGTGACTTATATTGCGCTCCCGATAATCTTTATGTGGCGCGTATGGTGGGGTCGCCACCAATTAATATTCTGCCAGCAGCCGCGGTGAGAAATGACCAGTTTCAGTTATCATTTTTGCAATCATCGCTTGAAATTTCGTCAGCACCGGATGGTAAAAAACTCGCTATTGGACTGCGTCCACATGATTTAGTTCTTGCGGAGTCTGACATTACTGGCGGTGTTCGTTTCTCGGTCAAAATAAAATTAACAGAGCCACTCGGTGACGTCACGGTCTTCGATTTGGCAGCACAGGGTGCCGACCTGAAAATGGTTCTGCGCGAAGAAGTTGCAGCGCAATATGACGTTGGTGACGAAATCGAAGTGGCCTTCGATCCAAAAAATTTACACTTCTTTGATCACGCTGGTGGGCAAAGATTAAGTAAGGAATAGAGGCAGACAGGCAGATGAGCAGTAAAAAGTAAGATTTTCAACTAGTGGAGGACTAAAATGCGAACTTTTATAAGCGGTCTTTTGGGTGCAACTACCCTTGCCGCAGGATTGACTGGAGCCCCTATATTGGCTCAAGACATAACAATAACCATGGCGGCGCCGGATTGGCCACCGACAAGGTTCATGAAAGAATATTTTGATCAGACATATAAGTCGCCAAATGGCGGTACAACAACGCTGGATATGGATTTTATTCCATGGCCAAGCTTCTATGAGCGAGTTGCTGCGTCATTGACGTCGGGTGAGCAAAAATACCAAATGATCGTGACCGATAGTCAGTGGCTGGGTGCTTTTGTCGAAGGTGGGTACTATTTAGACCTTACGGATAAAATAAACTCGGATCCAGAGTTGAAAGCCATAACTCAGGATCTACATCCGGCCCTTGTTTCAGCGTATTCGACTTACCCTCATCGCACTCGAGCACAATTGGAAGCTGCAGGCGAAGTGCCCGCGCCAGGCGTGAATTATTACGGTTTCCCGCAGTTCCCGGATACCTACGTTACTTACTACCGTGAAGATATTTTCTGTCACGAAGGCGAAATGGCGGACTTTAAGGCCAAATATGGTACAAACCTGCCTTGTAGCTATGAAGATTGGCAGGATACGGATTGGGCCAAATGGGGTCAGGTCGGCGAATTCTTTCAACGCAAAAAAGGTGAAATGCTTGCAGGCGAAAAACTTGCTGACGACTTTTATGGTATCGCTTTTCAAGCGGGTAAAGGATATGACTTCTCTACTATGCAGGTCAACGCGTTTGTGTGGCAAAATGGTGGCGATATCTGGGATGAATCCAAAGCCCCAAAGGCGCAAGCTGAAGGCGTCGTGAACTCCAAAGCTGCTGTTGATGCTTTTGATCAGTATTTATCATATTTGCAGTATATGCCACCAGTAGCACAGACTGGCCAAATGGATATTTTCGTGATCCAAGACCTTTATATGCAAGGTAAAGTTGGTGCGATTATTGACTGGGTCGGCCTTGGTGAGCCTGTTTTGGATCCAAAATCTTCTACGGTTCATGATAAGTCGGCATTCGGTCCCGCTCCAGGTACCCGCAAAGGCGATGGATCGATTGACCGTACCGGTAATATTGGTGGTCAGCCATTTGTTCTTACAACATGGAACAGCGATGCGGTTGTTGACGAAGCATTGAACGTTGTGAAGTGGTGGTTAAGCCCAGAAACTCAGCTCGAAGCTACAAAAAATGGTGGACAATCAGGCCGTATGAGCGTTATGGCTGACCCATCTTATAATGGTCTACGCCCATGGAATCGTGCTCACGTTGAAATGATCGATTGGCAGAAAGATGTTTGGCACATCCCAGAATTCTTCGAGATGCTAACCCAGCAACAGGAAGAATTTGATAAAGCCATAACTGGCCAAATTACTGCTCAAGAGGCACTAGATTCAGTTGCCGAATTCCAGCAAGAGTTGTTGGAAGATGGCGGTTATATCGACTGATTTTGAAGCATCAGAGCCCGGGCAGTTGCTCGGGCTCTGACATTTTACAGAATTCTCTGGGGCAGATACTCAATGGCAGAAATAAATAGAAGAACTGGTGGATTTGGCGCATGGTTGTTAGATCCAAAACGGCGTGGTGCGCTGTTAGTAACGCCAGCGATTGTAATCCTTTTTGTGATGAATATTTTCCCTTTACTGTGGTCCTTCGGTTTGAGCTTTTTCAACTACAAAGCAAGCTCGCTTAAGGTCCCTACGTTCCGTGGACTATCCAACTATGAACGCGTTCTAACTGATGAAAAGGTATGGGAAAGATTTCAGACCACCGCTATTATTGTCGGTTCATCGGTCATTCTGCAACTTATTATTGGTTTTCTTCTTGCTTTGATGTTTGCCAAAGCATTTCCCATGCGAAGAATAGTTTTGATGCTTGTTCTAACCCCTATGATGTTATCTTTTGTATCCGTAGGCGTTTTTTTTAAGCTTTTCTATGAGCCCACTTTTGGTATTGTAAGTTATTTGCTCAGTGCCTTTACCGAAGACCGTTTCGTTGTATTAGGAAGTCCTGCCGGTGCTATCGCTGGAATTGTAATTGCTGATGCCTGGATGTGGTCGCCTTTTGTAATGCTCTTGGTTCTAGCTGGTTTAGTTAGTGTCCCAAAATATTTATATGAAGCGGCAGAAATAGATCGTGCCAGCAGTTTGCGGCGTTTTTGGACTATTACATTCCCTTATATTAAAAGTTTGTTGTTGCTTGCTGTGCTTTTCCGTACGATTGAAACTTTCAAACTATTTGATATTGTTTATATAATTACCGAGGGAGGACCTGGTAGTTCTACTGAAACAATTGCAGTTTATTTGTATCGTACGGCATTCCAATTTTTCAAGACAAGCCAGTCATCTGCTCTTGCGTATATCGTTCTATTTATCGTTGTTGTTATGACAAATCTCTATCTTTATGCTGTAAATCGGCGCGCAGAGGAGGTTGGCTAATGACAAAGCGTTACCGCGAGATAGGCAAGGCTGGTTGGAGTTATACACTAATTACGAGTTTGGTCGGGTTAATCTACTTTTCTCCTGTGCTTTGGATTATTCTGACTTCGTTCAAGACACGTACTGATGCTTTGGCTGTGCCTCCAAAGTTATTTTTCACGCCAACTTTGGATAATTTTGCTTCTGTATTTTATAGGTCCTCCATTACAACTGGAACGAGCCAAGCCACAGATATGGCGTTATATTTCTTCAACTCAATATTTATAGCTGGCACGTCAGTTGGACTGGCTTTGATCGTTGGAACCTTAGCTGCCTACGCGTTTAGTCGTTACCCATTACGCGGTAACGATACTTATCTTTTCATTATTTTGACTACTCGTATGATGCCGCCCATAGTAGTGATTATACCCATCTTTTTGATGTTTCGCCTATCGGGCCTCGCTGGAAGCTATTGGGGTATAATTCTGCTTTATACTGCATTTAATATACCTTTCTCGGTTTGGTTGGTGAAGAGCTTCTTCGATGAACTAAATCCAGAGATTGAAGACGCGGCCCGCATGGATGGGGCAAGCGAGGGACGGGTATTTTTTCGGTTTTGCATTCCACAAATACTTGCAGGCCTATCAGCGACTTTTGTCTTTGGGTTAATTTTGACATGGAATGAATTTCTTTTTGCGCTCTTGTTGACAGGGGTAGAAACACGAACAGTGCCGGTTGCCATGGCCCGAACACTTGGTGGTGAAGTTGGTGTGGACTATGGTCTTTTAGCGGCTATTGTCACGCTTTTCCTCTTACCAATCTTTTTTGTAACTTTCCTCCTGCAAAATCAACTTTTACGGGGCGTGACTTTTGGTACGGTGAAAAAATGACCATTGAGCTTAAAAATCTTACTAAAAGATTTGGTGATCTTACTGCCGTAGATACGGTAAACTTTGATGTTGGTGATGGAGAAGTATTGTGTCTTTTAGGACCATCTGGCTGTGGAAAAACTACGACCCTACGAATGATTGCAGGTCTTGAATATGCAACTGAGGGAGATGTTTTTCTAAATAGCAAGCGAGTAAACGAATTAGCGCCACGAGATCGGAATGTTGCAATGTCATTTCAATTTTATGCGCTGTACCCCAGCCTTACTGTCGCAGAGAATTTAGCATTTCCACTTTATGCTGAAGGTCTTTCGAGCTCCGAAATTGAAGCGCGAGTTCAAAAAATTTCTGATACACTCCAATTAGGTGGTATCCTTAAGCGTACACCCGGCCAGTTGGCAGAGGGTGAAAAACAGCGAGTTGCGGTAGGACGCTCAATTATTCGAGACCCTACGTGTTTCCTTTTTGACGAGCCATTATCACGCCTTGATGTGCAATTACGGGAAGAAATGCGCGGTGAGATAAAAGAAGTTTTGCAAGACCTAAGCCGACCAACGGTTATTGTTACCCATGACCAGCTTGAAGCCCTTACAATGGCAGATAGGATTGCGGTAATGCGTGATGGCCGGGTCGAACAGGTTGATACACCGCATAATGTTTTTCAAAAGCCAACTAATCTTTTTGTAGCAGGTTTTATCGGTACACCACAGATGAACCTTGTTCCGGCAACACTGTCAGAGTTAAAGGGTGCTGGAAAAGCTGAGTTTGCTGTTAAGGGTGGACAAAGCATGACTATAGAAGTTGACCCGCGGATCCAAGAGTTATCTGTTGGCACAAACGTCACGTTGGGTGTAAGGCCTCGCAATCTTGAAATAAGTCAAGAGAAGTCTCAAGATGGCTTGTCCACTACAATTGATATGGTAGAGCCTATGGGGGCTGAAACGCTTATTCACTTAAATGATGGTCATCAAGACTTGCGGCTCGTTACTGATTGGCGAGTATCTTTAAGTGAAGGACAGCAGGTAAACACCAGCTTCCCGCCTGGCGTTACGCACGTATTTACAGATGATGAAAAAGTTTTGAGGACATCATGACAGCATTTCAGGCAAAATTAGTTGAGCGATTTATAATTAGTCTCTGCGTTCTTTCTATTTTGGCAATATTTCAGCCGTTCTCACTCACGCTTTTCTCTATTGGCTGTGTGACCGTCGTGGTTGGCGCGCTGGCTTTTAACCTAGTGCCATTTTGCCGGGAAGGTGTGCCATTCAAGAAATTAGCGAAGACTTTCTTAATTGTCTTTATTGTTCTAGGGGCCGCGGCAGCGTTGGGAGTTGGCACGGCGTTTTTATATGTAGAATACTTGGAACTCTTGCGATGACAAAGAGTTTTGATGTTTCAGTGGTTGGCCTTTATATTTTAGATATTTTAGGAAGGCCTGTATCGGAGATACCATCAGGCGGTAATGTTGAATTTATCGATGAAATTCGCCTGACTGTAGCTGGTACGGCGGGGGGAACTGTTGTTGACTTGGCAAAGCTCGGTTTGAATTGTCAGGCCATCGGAGCAGTTGGTGAAGACGAAAAAGCTGATTTTGTCCTGAATCATATGACAAAAACTGGCATCGATTGCCGACTTATGCGGCAAGTGCAGGGGGTGGAAACCTCAGCTACTATTCTCAACGTACGTGCCAATGGTGAACGACCTGCTTTACATTGTAGGGGTGCGTCAGATCACTTTGATGTATCTGACGATATCCTAGCTGATGTACTTGATTGCAAATTTTTGCATTTGGGCGGAACGGGGCTCCTTGCAAAATTAGATGGGGAGCCCTCCCGAAAATTGTTGCAATCAGCAAAAGAAGCGGGTTGCATTACAACATGGGATCTCGTTGGTGCGGGACCTGATACATGGAAGTTTGTTGAACCTCTTTTGTCATTTATTGATTACTTTGTTCCCTCTATCGAAGAGGCTGAGATCCTTTCTGGTGTTGCCGGTGTGGAGGAGAATGTAAAGTTCTTTCAAGATCGTGGTGTGGAATGTTGTGTTTTGACCATGGGCGCTGAAGGTTCGATGATCGCGCATGGCGCTAGTCGTGTGCATATTCCTGTTTATGATATTGAGGTTGTTGATACGACTGGATGCGGAGACGCATACACTGCGGGTCTCATCGCAGGCCTAGCTGATGGTCGTTCTTTGTTAGAGTGTGGTCACCTGGCTACTGCATCTGCGTCTTTGGTAGCTTCTGGTTTGGGATCTAATGCTGGTATAATTAACCGAGAGCAAACTGAGGCTGCAATGGTTGCTTGGCGTGCAACATAAATTTTAATTAAGAATTTTGAGATCAGTTTACTCAAATATTATTAACGACTTGTAGACAATTTTACTAATCGTCGTTTCACTTTTACACTTATAATATCACGTTAGTGCAAACAGATGCTAAATGGTTTTCAGAAAAGCCTGATTTCATTAACAGTTATGTCAGCTTGGTAGTCGCTACCATAAGCAAAAATTCCAATACTTATTATTTCACTGGGTTTTATCTTATCTTTTAGATGAGCATGTGACCGTTCGAAATTATCCAGAGAAATTGCTACTGTTTGCCAATCTGACCCTGTATCAAATCTTGCCTTGTAGTAATACCAGGGCCTGTTCATTTCTGCTGTTCTTATAAAGACGTAGTAGGGCTCTCCGTTACCTTTTACGTCAAGCTCCAAACCTGTCGTGTTTATCGGCAAACCTGAAGGCAATAGTCTGCGTACTTGAATGAATCCTCCATTATTTTTGGTACTGACCTCGCCGGTTAGCCGAACCACATCTTTATCTTCAAGACGTTCGAAAACTGCTTGGCCGTCGGATATTCCGCCCATTACGCCATCTGCTATGTAAGACCATCTTTGATCAGCCTCGTTAGAAAAATTTTCGAATACCGTCTGTTCAGCAGTAGCTATCCCAGCTAACTGGATGAAAAAGAGGGTAGTAAGTAAGGTTTTTTTTAAAAATCTCATGATTGCCGCCTTTAGTTATTAAAAATAGTTAGGGCTAAAAATAAGCCCGTCCAGCATGCAGCGGAACGGACTTATTATGCTAGTCAAAGAAACTAAAATATTAGTTTGCAATCTCCCACTGTCCTGTCTCCGCTGATCTCAATACAGCGTCGGTGACTTTGTCAGTTTCGAGTGCATCTTTAAATGTTGGCGCTGCGGCTTCACTGTTTAATCCCATAATGAAATCTGCTGCCTGATGAGTGAAGCTTTCGTCATAACCGATTGAAAGACCCGGTACCCACCATTTGTCCATGTAAGGATGCTCACCGTCAGTAATGTGCACCGATCGCCATCCTCTTGTGAGTCCCTCGTCGCGATGATCAAAATACTCTAGCCTGTGTAGGTCATGAAGGTCCCAAAAAAGCGAGCCATGCTCGCCATTGATTTCGAAAGTATAGAGTGCTTTGTGCCCGCGGGCATACCGCGTGGATTCGAACGTGGCCAAAGAGCCGTTTGAGAAACGTCCCATAAATGCGCAAGCATCATCAATACCAACCGGCTCAATTTTTCCAGTTAAAGTGTGTTCGCGTGTTTTGATAAAGGTTTCTGTCATGGCCGTAACTTTATCGATACTTCCATTAAGCCACATTGCTGTATCAATACAGTGAGCGAGCAAATCGCCGGTTACACCACTACCCGCTACTGATTTGTCCAGTCTCCATAGACCTTCTCCTCCTTGAGGCAGATCTTCTGAAATTGTCCAATCTTGTAGGAATTTTGCTCTGTAATGAAAAATACGTCCAAGTTGTCCCTCATCAATCATATGTTTAGCAAGAGTTACCGCCGGAATTCGCCTGTAATTATACCACACCATATTGGGAACTTTGGCTTTCTCGACGGCATCAACCATTTTTTGGCTTTCCACCGCCGTTCTACCCAGAGGTTTCTCACACATTATCATTTTACCTGCTTCTGCAGCAGCTATAGCGATATCCATATGCATGTTGTTAGGTGCCGCTATGTCAATTAAGTCAATATCGTCACGCGCGATCAACTTACGCCAGTCTGTTTCGGTCGATTGATATCCCCAGTTTTCTGCAAATGCTTTGGCGCGATCCGCATTACGTGCACAGATGGCTGTCAATTCTGGTTGATAAGGTAAGTCAAAAAACCGTGGCGCAGTCAGGAACGCATTAGAATGTGTCCGTCCCATAAACCCATAACCAACCATGCCAATTCTAAGTTTTTGTTTTGTCATTTTAGCCTCTTTACTCTTGCCAGCCGTGGGCGTCGCGAACTTTAATCATGGTCGCAAGGATATCATTCCAAGTTTGTTGCTTTTCGAGTACCGCATTGGGAAACATGCACCCATCCCAGCATATATGCTGAATTGCTTTTGTCGGTGTTCCGTCCGCATTATTCAGCCAAAGGCCAGCATGTTTCACCACATCAAGTTTACCATCTGGGTCTGTAGCCAAGCAGTGTCGCCCTGTTTTATCGTGACTGCCGCTACCGTGAACCGTCCCGTCATTTTGGGCAACGTGAAAATCAATTGTCCACGGACGCAAAGCATCTGTAATAGTTTTAAGTGCCTCATCGAGCTTGGTTGGATCTTTCCAGTCGTGGTTTTCTGGTAAAAGCCGATGTTCAGGTGCGTTATATCCCAATGCATAGAGCATCGTATGCGCTAGATCTGCCTGAAAACCAAATATATCTGGACGACCAACCGACTCCAATAGCTCAACCATATGCTTCCAGCTGTGCATGCCCCCCCAACAAATTTCACCCTCAGCCGCAAGCCGTTCGCCGTGATCCTCAGCTATAGTACAAGCTTGTTGCATTGTTTCTGCTATTTTTGCAGTATTACTCGCGGGGTTTTTTGCCCAACTCGCTACGTCTGTTGCTGTATCGACCCGTATTACTCCACTATCTCTGACACCAAGTTCGCGAAGGCGTCCCATAATCCGGCAAGCCTGTTTCACAGCTTCTAAAAAAGCTGTACGTCCATCACCCTCATCCATAGCAGAGCCACCACCAACTGGAGGCCATACGGGCGCTACTGCTGAACCAATTTTCAGTCCCCGCTCGCCCACATTTTGTGCTAAGGCTTTTATACCATCGTCATCTGTATCAATTGACGTATGAGGGTCTGCCAGAAATAGATCAACGCCGTCAAACTTCACTCCATTGACTTCAGCCTTTGCTGTCATTTCCAGCATTTTATCTAGACTGATTGGCGGCTCTTCTTCACCTTTACCAACCAGACCGGGCCACATTGCATTGTGAAGCTTGGGATATGTGTTGTTTTTCATAGTTTTCTCCCAAAAAATATCCTTGTAGTTGCATGTTGCCACAAGTTGAAGCAAATGTATTCCTTTTTTTGATGTGCGTACATCACAATTGGCTTTGGTTATTCTTCATTTAGCAGTATGAATGAAAAACTGGTATATGATTTGGGGGTATATATTATGAAAATCGGATTTTGTATGTTGCTTTGGACAACAGCGTTGGAGGCAAAACACAAAGCACTTTTGGCTGATATAAAGGCAACCGGTTATGATGGGGTAGAGGTCCCTATTTTCAGTGGTACCCCAGATGATTATAGGACCATTGGGATTATGTTGGATGAATTGGGCTTGGACCGGACAGGTATTTCGGTTGTGCCAACAATCGACATAAACCCGCTGAGTGAAGATAAGTCTGTCCGTCAGGCCGCCATTGAATATCTAAAATGGTGCGTTGATTGCACAGCAGCTGTAGGCGCGGACACCATAGGTGGACCTTTACATCAAACTTTGGGGTATTTTTCCGGCTCTGGCACAACAGATGCAGAGTTTGATAGAGCACGAGAGGTGCATGTAAAAGTTGGTGATCATGCGCAGGAAAATGGTATTGTGATAGCATTGGAAGCTGTTAACCGGTTTGAGACTTACTTCGCTAACACCATGGATGACCTATGCTCTTACTCCAGATCATTGGATCATCCATCTATAAAAACCATGTATGACACTTTCCATGCAAACATTGAGGAAAAAGACCCTGTGGATGCCTTTATACGGAATTCTAAAGATGTCGTCCATGTACACATATCTGAAAATGACCGGGGAGTACCGGGCCGTGGGCATGTGCCTTGGGCAGACACATTTAAAGCTATAAAGTCATCTGGTTACGACCGTTGGCTTACAATAGAAGCTTTTGGACGTGGCTTGCCGGAATTGGCGGCAGCAACTCGCGTGTGGCGCGACTTTGCTGAAAGCCCAGAGGCTTATTATCGCGATGGTTACAATTGTATAAGAAATGGATGGGACGCAGCATGATAGATTTCTCAGGGCAAGTGGCAATTGTTACAGGTGGAGCGCAAGGTATCGGTCGTGCCGTTTGTGAAGTGCTTTCTAAAGGCGGGGCACGTATTGTTATTTGGGATAACGACAAAACACTTGGGCAACAAACCGCTTTAGAAGTTGGAAATAAAAGCTTGGCCTATGCTGTTGATATAGCAGATTGGGAAAGCGTAAAGACCGCGCGCGATGCAACACTTGAAGCGTCAGGACGGATTGATATTTTGGTAAATTCCGCTGGAGTGGCAGGTGTGAATGCTACAGTTGAAGATTATCCGGTAGATGAATTTGCAAAAATTGTTGATATTAACTTACTTGGTACATTTCATGTCAATAAGTCTGTTGTGCCGACAATGCGCGCAGCTAATTATGGACGTATAGTCAATATCGCGTCAATTGCAGGCAAGGAAGGTAACCCTAATGCTTCCGCCTATTCAGCTTCAAAAGCTGGAGTTATCGGGCTGACTAAGTCCCTAGGGAAAGAACTTTCAGATATGGATATTGCAGTGAATTGTGTGACTCCCGCTGCTGCCCGTACGCGAATTTTTGACCAAATGAGCCAAGAACACATCGATTACATGCTATCAAAAATTCCCAGAAACCGTTTTCTTGAAGTCAAAGAGGCGGCATCAATGATTTCGTGGTTGGTTTCGCGGGATAATAGCTTTACCACATCAGGCGTGTTTGATTTATCCGGTGGTAGAGCAACCTATTGATTTTTCGTACTACTGAAAAGAGATGTTTATTTATTCTTTAAAATATTTTAATTTAATTTAACCTGAATTTAATTAAAAATTATATCTAAGCTGAGGTCGTACTGTGTCAGATAAAAATGCTGTAATACAAACCTGTTTAGATATGAATGAGACTGGCTTGAATATTGGAAAGTCTGGCAATGTATCATTCCGGAATAATGGTGGTTTTTTAATTTCTGGCTCTGGTATTTGCTATGCTGACATGACGCCTGGCGATATTGTACAAATGGATCTTGATGGCGGATATTTTGGTGATGTTTTACCATCATCAGAATGGCGTATGCACCTTGATTTATATTCAAAGAGACCTGAAGCTCAGGCTGTTGTTCATGTTCATTCCCCGTATGCAACTGCGGTATCATGTCTTCGAAAGGACGTTCCAGCATTCCATTACATGATTGGCTTAACTGGTGGGGCAAGTTTGCGGTGTGCGAAGTATGCCAGTTTTGGAACTGCTGAGCTATCAATTGAAATGCTGAAAGCAATGGAAGGCCGCAATGCTTGTCTGCTGGCAAATCATGGAATGATTTGTTTTGCTACTTCATTGGACGCTGCCCTTGCACTTGGTGTCGAGATTGAAATGCTTTGCAAACAATACGTCTTGGCCTGCCAGCTTGGTAAGCCGATTAATCTCGATGATAATGAGATGAGTAATATTCTTGAGCGATTCAAAACATACGGAAAAAACTCTTCAGAGCTAGAAGGCTATGAAAGTCCTGCATTTCTACCTCCCGTCAGGCGAGATTTATAGGTAGATAAATAGATAGTTTGGATCACTTATCTCTCAGTCTAATGGTGCTCAGGGAAGTTTGATTAGTTATTTTGAGGTGCGAACCTCAAATTGAGATTGACATGTTGCACTCACGTCATTTAGCTTTTTCGTACCGCATTTAGGTGCTACTTCGTTGTCCCTAAATCAAGATTGGCTGTAGTGATGTTCTTAAGGGAAAATATTCTGAAACTGCCGTAAATTAATGCCTTTTTGAATGGGAAAATTGGCCATTGTGGGGGCAGATATTTTTTCCCTGATGGCGAAGAAATAGTGACCTAGGAAGGATAGACACTGTATGTCGCAATTTTTAAATGCAAAAGCGGATCTCGTCCGTGATGCAATAGATGGGCTTCTGGCCTGCTCTGGTGGTGCGCTTGCGCGATTGGATGGTTACCCGCACATCAAAGTTGTTATACGCAGTGATTGGGATCGGTCTCGTGTTGCATTAATTTCAGGAGGAGGTTCTGGACACGAGCCATCTCACGCGGGGTTTGTGGGTCCAGGCATGCTAACTGCCGCTATATGTGGTGAAGTTTTTGCTTCGCCGTCGGTAGATGCCGTGCTCGCTGGAATTATTGCTGTGACGGGAAAAGCCGGTTGTTTGCTTATTGTAAAAAATTACACAGGCGATCGTTTGAACTTTGGTCTGGCTGCTGAGCGTGCTCGCGCTCTTGGCCTAAATGTCAAAATGATTATAGTAGATGACGACGTGGCTTTACCGCATCTGCCTCAACCTCGCGGTGTTGCGGGAACTTTGTTTGTGCACAAGATTGCTGGAGCAGTTGCTGATAAAGGGGCCGACCTGAACGATGTTTTTAATGCCGCTAAAAAGGTCGTTGAAAAAGTGGCTTCAATGGGAAAAAGCTTGGACACATGCACTGTTCCCGGGTCGGTCAAGGAAGATCGTATTCCGGAAGGTAAGGCTGAGTTGGGACTAGGCATTCATGGAGAGCCGGGCGTTGAACAAGTTGATTTTGTTGGTGCTAATGAAGCGATGCATTTGGTCTTGGAAAGACTGCGCCCCCATTTACGGAAGGATCCTAGTGTTGTTCTGCTGAATAATTTAGGTTCAACAACTCCATTAGAGATGTCAATCCTCGCGAACTCTTTGGCGAATACAGGCATTGCAAGTCATATCGTTGGGCCTGCATCTATGATGACTTCTCTTGATATGCATGGATTTTCTGTATCAGTCCTGCCTGCAGATTCTGTGGAGCTCGAAGCATTAGCTAGCCCAGTGCCAATGGTTGCTTGGCCTACTATTCAAACTCTCGTTAAACCCACAATCGTGGTTATGCCAAAAGGGTTAGAGCTACCCATATACAATCATTCAAATGATGATAGCATAAGAAATATTATTACTCATGTCGCTGATGTTTTGATTGAGGCTGAGGATCGCCTCAACGAACTTGATGCTAAATCAGGTGATGGCGATACTGGCAGCACTCTTGCTTCCGCGGCACGTTCTCTCAAACTACGCCTGAATCATATGCCGTTAGGAGATCGCACAAAGTTATATCCAGCTATTGGTAATGAGCTAAGCCAGACAATGGGTGGGTCTTCCGGCGTTATTTTAGCTATTTATTTTAATGCCGTAGGGGATGCTTACATAAATGGTGCATCTATTAATCAAGCATTGCAAAATGGCCTTCAAAGGGTCTGTGAAGTTGGTGGAGCCAACGTTGGTGATCGTACGATGATTGATGCTTTATCTCCGGCGCTAGAGGCGCTCGGCGGAGGACTGAAGGCAGCAGCGATCGCCGCGCGGGCTGGCGCTGATAGCACTTCAAAGATTCATCAGGCTAAAGCAGGGCGTGCAGCCTATGTGCCTGCGGAGAATTTGAGGGGTAATAACGATCCTGGTGCTGAAGCTGTTGCGTTAGTATTTGAAGCCCTTTTCAAGGCGGAGCAGTGCTAAAGGTTACTTGAACACCAAACTGATAATTTTTTTGAAAATTAAATTGTCAGAATTTATCCTAAATCGGAGATGCGCCTGTATTTAATTTGAACATTAGTTGTCGATTGTCGGCTTTTAGGATTTATCGACAGTGATCTGGAGATTACTAACAAAATTTGACGCACGTTTGTAAAAACTTAAAAAATAAATTTTGCCAAAGTGGTGGCGTAAAGGAAGGATAACTCATGAAATCTATAAAAGGACCTGCTCTATTTTTGGCGCAATTTGCTAATGATGAAGCGCCATTTAATTCTTGGGAAAATATTACCAAGTGGGCGGCTGACAGCGGCTACAAAGGTGTACAAGTCCCAAGCTGGGATGCTCGACTTTTTGATTTAAACAAAGCTGCAGAAAGCAGAGATTATTGCGATGAATTCAAAGGTCAAGCCGCACAAAACGGCATTGAAGTAACAGAATTATCCACCCACTTGCAGGGCCAGCTCGTAGCTGTTCACCCAGCCTATGATGTTGCTTTTGATGGCTTTGCTGACGCTACTGTTCATGGAGATCCGAAAGCTCGGCAGGCATGGGCTGTCGATCAGGTCAAAAAAGCAATTTCAGCATCAGCAAATTTGGGAGTTTGCCAACTTGCGACTTTCTCTGGTGCATTAGCTTGGCCGTATGTTTATCCTTGGCCTCAAAGACCTGCGGGTCTGATAGAAACGGCTTTTGACGAGCTGGCAAAAAGATGGCGCCCAATTCTTGATCATGCTGACGATAAAGGAGTTGACGTTTGTTATGAGATTCATCCTGGGGAAGATCTGCACGATGGAGTAACATTTGAAATGTTTCTGGAACGTACAGATAATCATCCGCGATGTAATATGTTGTACGATCCTAGTCACTATCTTTTGCAGTGTTTGGATTATCTTGACAATATTGATGTCTACAAAGAGCGGATTAAGATGTTTCACGTCAAGGATGCTGAATTTAACCCAACTGGACGACAGGGGGTCTACTCAGGCTACCAACCTTGGGTTGATCGTGCGGGAAGGTTCCGTTCTTTGGGTGATGGGCAGGTCGATTTTGGAGCAGTTTTTTCTAAAATGGCAGCGAATAATTTTGATGGATGGGCTGTCGTAGAATGGGAGTGTTGTCTTAAACATCCTGAAGATGGTGCTCGTGAAGGAGCGCAATTTGTGAAGGATCATATCATTCGAGTGACAGAACGTGCGTTTGATGACTTTGCTGATGGCGGTACCGATGAAGCAGCAAATCGTAAAATGTTGGGAATCTACTGATGGGTTCAGCAGCTGTAAAGAAACAAAGCCAGCGCATTCGACTTGGTATGGTTGGTGGTGGCAGTGATGCATTTATTGGTGGTGTACACCGAATTGCGGCTCGCATGGATGATCGGTTTGAACTGGTAGCTGGTGCTTTGAGCTCTACTCCTGAAAGATCGCGTAAAAGTGGAGAGGAGTTGGGTCTTTCTCGCATTTATGATGATTATACAAAAATGGCTCAAAGAGAAGTGCGTCGTAAAGATGGAATTGAGGCTGTAAGCATTGTTACCCCAAATCACGTACATTACCTGGCAGCGAGAGAATTTTTGAAGCGGGGAATTCATGTCATTTGCGATAAACCTCTTACTTCTACGCTAGCTGATGCGAAAAAGCTTGTTAAGGCTACAGAAACCAGTGAAGCGCTTTTCATTCTGACCCATAATTATACCGCTTATCCTATGGTGCGGCAGGCACGTGAAATGATTTCGTCAGGCGATATTGGTTCGGTTCGTGTCGTGCAAGTTGAGTATCCTCAGGACTGGCTATCTATTGAGCAGGATTTCAAACAAGCCAACTGGAGAACGGATCCTGAGCGATCCGGGGCAGGTGGCTGTACTGGGGATATAGGAACGCATGCCTACAATCTTGCATGTTTTGTATCAGGGTTAACTGTAAATAGTCTTGCTGCGGACATACAGGCTTTTGTTCCTGGTCGTCAGGTGGATGACAATGCGCATGTAATGTTGCGATTTAATGGTGGCGCGCGGGGTATGCTGTGGTCATCACAGGTTGCTGTAGGCAATGAAAATGCACTTCGCATTAGAGTTTATGGAGATAAAGGAGGTCTGGAATGGGCACAGGAAGACCCAAATTACCTTTGGTTTACACCGTTTGGAGAGCCTAAGCGTTTAATTACGCGCAATGGGGCAGGTGCTGGGAATGCTGCTGCACGTTTGTCGCGTGTACCACCGGGACATCCCGAAGGATATTTAGAAGGCTTTGCCAATATTTACACAGAGGCGGCTGAAGCGATTATCGCTGCGCGAACAGGAACCGCTGTGTCCAGTGAAGTAATGTATCCTACGGTCCATGATGGTTTAAAAGGGGTAGAATTTGTAGCTGCATGCGTGAAATCATCCGCAAGAGATGCTGCTTGGGTAAAACTGGAACTGTGATAATTTGAATGCCCTATTCCCTGCGTTGCCACCAGAACGTCATTTATATTAGTGGCTAAACTTTTGGTTAATGCGTTTTGCGCGCACTATACCTACAGAACAGTTTTTTAGATTTCTGATTTTTTCTAGCGCAGGATGTTATTACAGCTGTTAATTTTTCTTGCGCTGCTCCCGCCAGAGGATCGTTAGACCAGAAAATATAATCAAGAAAACCCCTGGGAATAGGGTATCAACTGGAAATTCTCCAAAAATAAACCAACCAAAGCAAAAAGCTGTTATGATGCCAAAATAACTAAACGGTGCAAGGACTGCCGCTGGCGCATTACGAAAAGCGAACATTAAAAATATAACGCCAAAGCCACCGCATATTGACATGCTGAAAATTAATAGTCCGTCTTCGATCGATTGAATTGGACTTAATTCAACAGATATAGCCGCTAATAAAATGGCGCCTAAGGCCGCAGCTATAGCTGAGTAAAGATACAGAATGGCACTTGAAACTGATTTGTCGAAACTTCTTAAAGTGACCATAGAAGCCGCGTAGCATAATGCTGCCCCAATGGGCATTACGGCAGTCCAAGTAAACACGTCATATCCAGGTCGAACAATGAAAATAGCGCCTGTAAAACCGATTGCGATAGCACCCCACCTCCAGAAACCAACTTTTTCCCTATAAAAAATTATTGCAATTAAGACAACAAATACAGCATTTGTTTGGCCCAATGCTGATACTGTTGCTAATTCCAGATTAGCCAATGCTGTGTAAAAAAGGAGTTGCGCTAAAGCGACAAGTAAACCCCTTCCAAACGCGAGTTTCCATTGTTTTATTTTATATGCATCAAGATTAAGACTGAGTTCCCGAGTGTAGGCCAAAAGAGCAATAGTAGGAAGAATCCCTACAACATTTCTGTAAACTGAAAGTTCCTGCGGGGAATAGTGGACTGAAAGAATCCGTACATGTACAGCCATTAAATCGAAACAAACATAGGCTAATAAACATACAAGAATTGCTCGAATATTAGACGTCACTTGACCCCAAACTCAAAAGCAAATGAGCCTTTGGCTTGCAAGCATTCTTCCTCAAAACTAATAAAGTCAAGTAAACGAGATTAAGATTGGCGAGTTTTGAGTTGTCGCAATGAATGCTGTTATTCGTTAACCAAGCATTTCCTATCATCGATGACTTGTTTTACTTTTATGGGCGAGTTCGGCACCACACTTTTGACCCATACAATTTTTTACAAGTGCGGCGAAAATACTGAGTCTAGACCCCAGTTATGAACACAGTTATTCTGATAGAACAGTGCTATAGGAAAAAATGGCGAGAGAAACAAACACCCTCAGTCAGCATCACGCGCACAGGATTATCCGTGAGTAAAAAGAGATGACTTTATTTTCGATTGATCTTAAAGGACTTACTCAAGACATCATTATAGTGTCTTGGTCCTTGTTTCGAGTGATGATCCCCACTCTGATCATAGTAAAAATTGCGCAAGATCTGGGTGCGGTTGATACTATTGATATCTGGCTCAAACCGGTCATTGAATTGATTGGTTTGCCAGCATCGTTATCTATCGTGCTTACAACAACTATGCTGACCAATCCCTATGCAGGATTGATCGTTCTGGCTTCTGTGGATTTGCCTTTAGGGCTTAGTGTTGCAGAAACGAGCATTCTTGCGAGCTTTATGTTATTCGCCCATGCATTACCCGTTGAAGCGGTTATTTCTCGCCAAGCGGGAACTAAAATAATTTTCGTTGTTTTCTTGCGGGTTGTCACAGCCATAATTTTTTGTTTTCTATTAAATCAGATTTTAACCAAGTTTGATTTGTTGCAGCAAACTGCCCTGATACATCTTCCTGAATTTCAAGTTGCGCCGTCATGGTTTGAATGGAGTGTGGATCAGGTGAAAGGTCTAATTTTTGTTCAAATTGTGATCATTGCGTTATTAACGGCGCTTGCAATCCTTAAAGCCCTTGGCATTGAAAGTTTGATGGCTCTGTGTATGCGCCCTTTCTTAAACTTGCTTAAAATAGATGAAAATGCCTCAACAATTATGGTTGTCGGGTTAACCCTTGGCTTGGGATTTGGTGGTGGTCTTATGATTAAGGAAGTGAAAGCCGGCCATGTTGATAAGATGCAGGCCTTAAGTGCTTTGGTATTCATCAATTTATTTCACTCGGTTTTTGAAGATACAGCTTTAATGATGCTTCTCGGGCCTAGTTTGATAGTAATTTTGGGAGCTCGCTTTCTATTTTGTTTATTGGTTGCCTATATATTGATTGCAAGCTTCCGGAGCTTGCCTTGGTTTGTTGTGAAATGGGTCTGCGTGAATACAAAATGCTTCCCCGAGTTTACCAAGCGGCTGTCTCAATAGGGATCCTTTAAACATAAGAATAATCGATGCAATTTCAATCTTAGCTGACAATTCACAGCATCTTGAAATCTAATTAGCCTGATGGTGACAAAGCTCTTTATTTTCGCTGTAGAGGCAAGGCTTTTTCTGGGTTTTATCTTGCATATAAATAATTGTTTTAAATAAACTAAATTATACCGCATTCCATCCAATAAAATGAAATGGGAATTAGTGTCTGCACATCACTGCCTTTTGTAATTGTAAACTGCTTGACTAAGAAGGACGACGTGAAAATGTAGGAGCCAAAAATAATCCTGACATTAATTTTGACCAGTACTGAATTGATATCAAATTATTTTATTTAAATACCGTATGATTAGACGACATTCACCTGTAGACTACCCAATCCATCAACAGTCATGATCATAATATCGCCTTTTTCCACTGCCCCGACACCTGATGGTGTCCCTGATTGAATAATATCACCAGCAGCCAATTCGAAATATTCACTTAGATATGAAATCATTTCAGGGACTTTCCATATCATTTGATTTAAATTTCCCGTTTGCCTTGTCTCTCCATTGACAGTTAAACTTAAATTTCCCTCAAAAGGGTGGCCTAGAGATGACACTGGCAGGACCGGACCACAAGGCGCTGACCTTTCGAAAGCCTTACCTATTTCCCAAGGCCGGCCCATTTTTTTCATTTCGCCCTGAAGATCACGGCGGGTCATATCCAGCGATAATCCATAACCATAGACATGATCCAAAGCACTCTCAACGGTTATATTGGTGCCACCAGATTTCAAGGCTATGTATACTTCTGCCTCGTGATGTACATCAGAACTATGCGGTGGATACGGAAAATTTCCTGATGGATCAAGATTATTGGGATTTTTTTGAAAGAAAAAAGGTGGCTCACGGTCAGGGTCATGACCCATCTCGATTGCATGAGCGGCATAGTTTCGGCCAATACAATATACTCGACGCACTGGAAACAGATCATCAGTCCCATCAATGGGCAGTCCAATGATTTGCGGTGGACTGATTACATAATTGGGCATCTTTATCTCCAGATTCGTAGGTTTGATAATCTAGAATTACACTATTTCCAATTTAAATCAATCGAAACCAATTCAAACCAATTTTACTAAATTTGTAGTTCTAGCTTGCAATACCTCCTCAAATGAGCCACAATAATTCCAATGTAGTCGAATTGGTTGACCAATATATGACAATAGCAATGTTAAAAATGCCCGAAATACGGGCACATGTTGACACGGTCACGGCCTTACGTGCCTTTATTAAGGCTGGGGAATATCGGCCAGGCGATCGACTGCCATCAGAACGTGATTTGATCGGCAGGTTGGCGCTAACTCGGTCCGCTCTTCGTAAAGCGTTTGATGTACTGGAGCGTGAAGGATCCATCTGGCGTCATGTTGGAAAAGGTACTTTCGTTGCTTCGACCGAACCGCAAAATGGTAGCGGTTCACTTGCCGAACTGATCCTTCAAGTCACTCCGATCACCTTGATGCGTGCCCGGTTATCCTTAGAACCCGCCATCGCGCGCGAAGCTGCGATCAACGCATCAGAAGACGCAATTTCAAGTCTAACTATGATCAGTCAGCGTACTCAGGCGGCAGATAACTGGGATGATTATGAGCTATTTGATGACCAGTTCCACCGCGCAATTGGAATCTCGGCGGAAAATCCGTTGCTTTTGTCTCTATTTGATCACCTAAATGCTGTGCGGCGTGGTGTGGCTTGGAAGACGGTTGTGCGCTCTTCTGTGCGCCCAGCTTGCGATCATACTAGTTTTGCCGAACATGACAAAATTTTGGCGGGGATCGAGGCGCGTGACCCATCTGCCGCTCATGCGGCGATGCGAACGCACTTGGTTTCAGTTTCTAACAGATTATTTGGCGATGCATAAAAATAAAAATTGATGCCTATAAATAGAGTAAAAAATCGAAGTCGAACTAGGACCTGTAACTGTAAAAATCTGGGAGTAGAAACATGAAGCACTTTTTGAAAAAAGCATTGGGGACTGTAATTGCTATCCCATTGGCTATCGGACTAACCATTAATGTGGCACAGGCTGATAAAATACATATTGCACTTGCCGAAACACCTTCAGACGAATTGGCGGCATTCTTTGTTGCTCTTGATCGGGCAAAGGCAAATGGACTTGACTACGAATGGACTGCATTCTCAGATGAAGAATTAGCAATTCAAGCGGTACTTAGTGGTCAAATGGATATTGGTTTTGGAACGCCGTATTCTGCTATGCAGCGATCTAAAGCTCCACTTCGGATCATCTTTCAACTATCTAAGTTGAAATTTTTTCCAGTCACAACAACTGCCTACTCCTCATTGGATGATATGAATGGTGAGCCCATCCTTCTGCATTCACGTGGTGGAGGTACAGACTCTATTGCTAATGTAATTGAAGATCGCATGGGTATAAAATTTGGTAAACGATCCTATGTGCCCGGCTCATCTAATCGAGTGGCGGCCCTTTTGGGTGGCCGAGCAGATGCGACAATCATTGATTTGTCAAACAAGAATAAATTGATGCGCAGTGAAGCGGCTGACAACTTTAATGTTTTAGAAATGTTTGATGTTGATGCCAGCGATGAAGCCTTATTCGGGAACCTCGACTGGATTAAAGAAAATGAAGAAGATGTTGCAATTTTTATAAACGCTCTCGTCAGTACTTGGCAGGATATGCATGACGACCCCACGATCATTCGTCGTGAAACCAATCCTGATGGACCGATCGGCCAATTGCCTGCAGAAATTTTGGCTGAACTTGACGGGTTTTATGCTGATGCAGTTGCAGGTGGTTTGTATGACCCTAATGGCGGTGGTCGTACAGCAGCAGAGGCTGATATGGAATGGTATTCTTCAGCTGGTCAGCTTGATGGGACACCAGAAACGCTGAAAATTGAAGATTTCTGGTATTTAGACCCTCTTGATGCTGCGAAAAAGTGATTTGAGTTTACGATTGCCGCGCCAAATTAGGTGCGGCAATCTCCTCCAAAATCGAAAGCCTTATATAGATGATTAGTCGTGCAAATCTTCTTAAAGTTCTTTCTGCTTTCTTGTTGTGCGGCGCTTGGGAGATAGCAGGCCGTATCCCGGTCAGTTATGCTTTTCCAACTTTCTTGGACTCCATGCGGGCTTTCTTTGAAATGATTGGTAACGGGGTAATGCTTGCAGCCTATAAAGAAACACTGCGGCCACTGGTCATTGGGATTGTGATATCGGCGGTTCTTGGCATTGGACTGGGCCTTTGGGTTGGGTTGAACAATTTTTTTGATTGGCTGTTTTCTCCAATCTTCATAGTTATGCAAGCAGCACCTTTGGCAGCTTTGATTCCGTTATTAGTGTTGGCCTACGGTATTGGACTGACCTCAAAGGTTTTGGTAGTTTGTATCATGGCGATGCCGGTGATTGTTTTGAATACCAGTGGTGCAGTTCGAAACACACCTGAATCGTTTAAAGAAATGGGGAAGTCATTTCTTGCCTCTCGTACTTCGGTACTGTTACGGATTGTAATCCCAGCGGCTTCACCTGTCATATTTGCAGGTCTTCGACTTGGCGTTTCAGCGGGCTTTATTGGTGCCATCTTGGCGGAGCTTAAGATCACTCCAACTGGAGTTGGTGATATTATTACTTACAGTCGTTCAATTGCTGATTATCCAAGTATGTATGCTGCAATCTTCTCAATCATCCTTCTTGCAGTGCTTTTTTTAAATTTGTTGGAAAAGATTGAAACTATTCTCTTTAAAGGAAATCAACGTGGCTATGTCTCAGATTAAAGAAGATTCAAATCAGACTGAGGTAGTAAAGTCCGAAAGTGCTGTTTCCGTTAAAAATATCACGAAAAACTATGGCGATATAGAAGCACTTCGCGATATGTCACTAGAATTTCCCCGTGGCCAATTAACATCACTTTTGGGCCCATCAGGTTGTGGTAAGACAACTCTCTTGAAAATCATTGCGGGGCTTCTTGAGCCTTCATCGGGTTATGTCGAGGTCAACGGGAAAAGTGTAACAGGTCCAGGACCGGATAGGGCGTTTGTTTTTCAGGATTTTGCGCTGCTGCCCTGGGCAACTGTTCTTAATAATGTTGCATTTGGCTTGGAAATGCGTGGTGTTGCGAAATCAGAGAGAGAGTCTATTGCCGAAAAGTACATTGGCGACGTTGGGCTTGCAGGTTTTGAAAATAGTTACCCACACGAACTTTCTGGCGGCATGCGCCAACGTGTTGGCCTTGCTCGTGCCTTGTCCGTAGACTCAGACGTGTTGTTAATGGATGAACCATTTTCAGCCGTTGATGAACAAACAAGACGCAAGTTTCAGGAAGACTTGTTAAGCCTTGTTCAAAACGAAAACAAAACATTTCTTTTCGTTACTCACTCCATAGAAGAGGCAGTCTATGTATCTGACCAGATAGCGATCCTGCTACCGCGTCCAAGCCGCGTTTCAGAAATCATTCGTCCTTCAAGCTTTCGGGGCAAGGGCGTCGATAACATTCGTAGAGACCCTGAGTATTTAGATATAGTGGATGATATCTGGTCCTCTTTGCGTACTTATGTCGAATAGGGGATAAATATGTATTTATTTGGGTATAGGCTCCCGGGCATGTCGTCATTAATCCTCTGGGGACTGCTATGGGAGATTGTCGGGCGCGCAAAACTCACTTTTTTTGTACCACCTCTAAGTGAGGTAATAGAAACTTTGTTTTCAATTATAGGAACGCCCGCCTTTCAAAAAGCATTACTGGAGACAGCCTATGCTTTTTCTTTTGGTGTATTCTTTGCTGTTGTTATTGGGATTGTTGTAGGTATCTTAATGGGCAAAAACAGGCTGTTAGATGAGCTGCTATTGCCTTGGGTTAACGTCTTTCTTAGTGCGCCACTTACAGCATTAGTGCCTGTACTAATGGTATTATTCGGTTTTGGAATGCAGTCGATTATCATAACCACTGCGCTGTTTGCGGTTTGGATAATTATTTTAAATTCTAGAGCGGGTGTAAAACAGATCAACCGATCTTTAGTTGATATGGCTAATAGTTTTGGGGCGTCTCCCATGGATGCCTTCTTCAAAATCTACTTTTGGGCTGCGTTACCTGAGATCTTAGGCGGTGTTCGGATTGGTATAATCCGAGCTGTAAAAGGCGTCATTATTGGTCAGCTTCTTATTTCAATTGTAGGCTTTGGGGCTTTGTTCGAACTATACTCAGCCAACTTTTTAATGGCGCATTTCTGGGCAGTTTTGATAGTATTATTTGCTCTTGCATTCACAATTTCTGAATTTTTGGCCTATTTGGAAAGACGAGTATCTTATTATGCCGCTAAAAGATAACGAGATCTTCTGGTATTGGCGAAGTTAAATTATCAGGTTTTAATGTCACGATTTAAGTGGCAATCCCAATCACAAAACCTTTGAATTTATAATCTGCAATATAAAAAATAGGAAGACGAGATGAGATTTTTAGTTGGTCAAGTCAATGAAGGCACTGCAGTTTTTTTATTGTCTGGGAATAGCGCTATAAACCTAACGGAACAGGACCCGTCCATCGGTTCGGATTTAATGGGTATTATTAAGGCTGGGATGACACTGTCCGATCTGGAAAGTCGAGTGGTTGGAGCAAAAAGTGTGCCTCTAGACACAATTAAGCCGGCATTGCCCGTTGTTTCACCAGGGATGATCATGTGTCTTGGTTTGAACTATGTTGATCATATCAAAGAGGGTGGATATGACATTCCAGAATATCCTGTATTTTTTATGCGGGGCCCTAAATCGTTAATGCCAGCCGGTGCGCCCATGATCCGTCCTGTGTGTTCTGAACAATTGGATTATGAAGCGGAGTTAATGGTAATTATTGGTAAAGGTGGAAAACATATTTCTGAATCTGACGCTTTGAACCATGTTTTTGGTTACACTATATTCAACGATGGATCTGTACGTGAATACCAACGTAAGACTCCTCAATGGACCGCTGGTAAAAACTTTGACTCAACCGGCGCTGTTGGCCCCATCGTTGTAACTCCTGACGAGCTGCCTGTAGGTGGCGAAGGGTTGAAAATTGAGGCCCGTGTTGGTGATGAAATTCTGCAAAGTGCATCGACATCAGATATGATGTGGTCGGTCGCACGAACAATTGTAGCAATATCAGAGTTTGCTACGCTCTCTGAGGGTGACTTGATCGCCATGGGCACGCCTCCTGGCGTTGGTCACGCTAAAAATCCACCACGTTGGTTGACCAATGGCGAAACTGTAGAAGTAGAAATTGAAGGAATTGGCATATGTTCAAATCCTATTGTGGATGAAGTTACATTCAACAAGTCAGGTTGATTTGATCTGATCTGGTTTCGCTAGCAGCACGTGAGCTAATTATAAAAAAATCAACTCTGGCATATCAAGTGCCTTAAATTAATTTCAGTAAAATTCATCATTTATACCCATTTTGGAATGCTGTTATGGAAAATTTTTTATAGGACTCTATTATTAGGCAACCATGCTCTTATTTTTTTCATATCAATATTGGATATAAGAAATTTAATAGATATGACCATAATTTGGGTGATTAATACCGTGAGCTTGTAATAATTTAACAATGGTTTGATTCTATTTGTAAAACTGCTCTTGGTGAACTATTATTAATATTCACTTTGTCATTGTCTAGTCGTAGGGGCTTGTGACTGTTATGAAATTTTTTGTTAAACTGTCAGGTGTTTTAGCTAGTGTTGCAATGCTTTCAGGGTGTAGTACGCCTCAAGAAGATTGTATCTCTGGGGCCACTAAGGATTACAGAAGTCTTCAAGCATCTATCGCTGAGACCAGTGATAATGTTTCAAGAGGATATGCTGTGCATAGCCAAAGCGTGCCATATACTTACGCAGGTAGCTGCTACGATTATAATACCCAGTTATATTACACTTGCCCTCAGACCGGTTATCGCACCCAAGAATCTCCAGTGGCAATTGATGTAAATCAAGAACGAAAAAAGCTTGCAGAATTTAATAAGCTTTTACCTAAATATAAAGATCGGGCTGATCGAGCTGTAGCTCAATGTAAAGTTCAATATCCAGAATAATGACATTGAATTTTAAAGGCGGTGGTAGAGGCTCTCTGCTTAAGCCCTACAAAATTAACTAACCTGCTGCAGTTTTAGCTGGCTAACGTTTTAGTTCAGATACGCCTCATTTTCTGTTTAAAAGTAAAAGTAAAAGTATTTTCAGGATGATATCCGTAATGAACTATCAGGCTCTAATTACTTTTGCGTTATAATTTTCATTTTTCCACTTAGTTACGGCGGTGGGGTAAGGTGGACTGGTTAATGGTTTTACATAGTTGATTAAAATATAAGGTTAGAAAGACTAGCACTTAAAAATTGAATATAAGATAACCGTACATCCAAGCTTGATGGGAGATTATTCATGACGATTGATAGAAGAATATTTAGCTTAGGGCTTGTGGGTCTGACGCTGGCTGGATGTTCTGGAGAAGGGGAAGGAGCAGCTGTTTCGTCTGGGTTACCGAATGATTTAAGACCAGCTCGAAATTCAGGTTATGATAATTGGGTTGCAACCTTTAGAGAAAGAGCTGCCCGACAGGGTTTTTCTCAAGAACTTCTTTCAAATTCTTTTAGAGGTACAGGGTACCTGCCTGGTGTAATTAAAAGAGATCGTAATCAGGTAGAATTTAAAAAATCTCTTGAAGATTATTTGTCAATAGCCGTCTCTGATGAACGCGTTTTAAAGGGACGTGCCGCCTTCTCAAGACACCAATCAAGTCTCAAAGCTATCGAGGACGCCTATGGGGTAAGCGCCTACATTGTAACTGCAATTTGGGGTCTGGAGAGTTTCTATGGAGAAAGACGTGGGGATGTTCCAGTGATATCTGCCACCTCAACACTGGCTTATGATGGCCGCCGTGGCGATTTTTTTGAAAAACAATTAATTGCAGCGTTAAAAATCTTAAAATATGGAGATACAACATCTGCAAATTTAAAGGGCAGCTGGGCAGGAGCTATGGGACATACGCAGTTTATCCCAACTTCCTATCTTTCCTTTGCAGTCGATTTCACCGGTGATGGCCGACGTGATATCTGGTCCTCAGACCCGAGTGATGCTCTTGCATCCACCGCTGCATATCTATCTAAAAATGGATGGAAAAAAGGTCTTCGATGGGGTGATGAAGTTGTAAATGGCTCCCCGTCTGGGACAATTATTCAACCCCAAGCAGATGGCCCACGCTTTTCAACTACAGCTAACTTTCGGGTCATTAAAAGTTACAATAACTCAGATGCTTACGCTATTGGTGTTGGTCATCTTGCAGATCGTATTGCAGGAGCTGCTGGTTTGCGTACAAGCTTTCCACCTGACGAATATGGTATGACAAAGAATGATAGAATTGCACTGCAAAAAAGCCTTACAAAAAGTGGCTTTGATACTGGTGGATCCGACGGAGTTATAGGGCCTAAAACAATACAAGCTATAAGTGATTATCAGAGAAGTAGAGGGCTGGCAGTTACAGGAAAGCCTACACTTTCTATGATAGATACATAGCAGAAGTATTTTTATTGTAAGTGGTTCATTAAAACTCTGAAGTTAATGCCTTCAGTTTAAAGATTTTTATAATTAAGAAATTATTATCACATGTATGAATTATTTCAACAATTCCAAACCCTGATAGGGTTGAGAGTTTCATATGCAGTCGGTACGGGACATCTAGAAATACCGCTTAAAATATAACTCTGATTTCACGATATATAAATTAAGTCGACTTTGTTGGTTAACCGCCCCAAGTGCGGACAACGCCACAATCCATATGAACAAAGTTGGAGCGTGAGTATTTACCAACTCCTCCGCCTTGGCATGCTTTAGCAGCACGAGCAATTTGTGAAACTGAACGTGAGGACATTCTAAGATCAGCTGCCTGGCCTTTGATATGTAATGAGTTCTTCGCAACTCTGCGGGAGCGCCTACGCAGTAATGCATTGGTTTTCGCGCTACGGTAACCCGAGAGCAGCATGTAGGGTTCTCTGACTTCCATAAGATTATGCGCTGCTGACATAATATCGATAGTGCGCAGATCAATTTTTTTTACGCTATCTGTACGCCAATCTCGCATAAAATAATTAACTTCTTTTATGGCATCTTTGATATACTTGCCTTCAATCCAGTATATCATATCTATTCTCTCGCCTGTTCTGCCCGAGTACATCCGTATCCGGCGAATGTCGCCAGACCCCCGTAAGAACCCAGCTGCGTTGGAGAAAGTTGGCGCTGCTACAATTGCTGTTGCTGCAAAAGCACCAAGCAAAGCTCGGCGATTTATGCCCGTAGAGAGTTCTTGCGTCATAATATTACTTCGTCCTGTAACCCTAAAGCGCCTGTGATGTTCCACTGGCTTTCAACAATCATCCCCAGATTGGTTATTTATGGCATAAAGTGATTCGTTATCCAAGTGATGGATAAGGAAACTCTGAGAATACAAGAATTTTAGGCAAAATTTTGCGCATATAAAAATATTAAGCGCCACTCTCGCGGGAAGCGATGCAGCAGTGCATCATAGCGAGGAAGGCTTTGCTGGTGATGTCAAAATGCATGGACAAGTTGTGTTATACATTAGATTAAATAATTACACTGAACGCAATATTTCAAGAGGTTAGGTGATGGATTCTGCTATTACGCAGCTTAGGGTCTTTGTTTTTGGGGCAATAGCGGCCTTTATTCTGGTAGGGTTGCCGAATAACGCATCTTCTCAGGTAACTGCTTTTAAACAAGCTATTGCAGAGGCAGCGTCTACAGATGCAGACATTGCCTCATTTTATAAAGGGGTTGCTTATCAAAGCCTTTGGACTGGTGCTTCTGATTTAGAACAACAGCGTCGCATAGAGCTTTTTAAAGCTCTATCACGCGCAGTAAATCATGGTTTGCCGATTGCGCAATACGATATTGCTGGTCTGCGAGCTCAAATGAAAGCTGCAAATAGCCCACGCGAACGCGGCTTGGTGGAAGTTGAAATTAGCCGTACTTTTCTGCAGTATGTTCGTGACATACAAACTGGTGTTTTGGTGCCAGGCCGGGTCGACAAGGCCATCGCACGTCAAGTCGATTACAAAGATCGCACGTCTTCTTTAGTCAATTTCTCCGTTTCTTCTCCATCCGACTTTTTTAAAGCTTTGGCACCCAAGACATTTGAATACACTTCTTTAATGAGCGAAAAGTTGCGATTAGAGCGAGTGTTAGCTGATGGTGGTTGGGGGCCTAAAGTTTCAGCAGAAGTTTTAAAGCCTGGCCAAGCGGGTCCTCAAGTGGCTGCCATGCGTGATCGATTAGTTGCAATGGGATTTCTAATGCGGACAAACGGTCAACATTACGATGCTAAAATGCAGTCCGCGGTGCAAAAATTTCAAACAGCACATGGTTTGGCTGCTGACGGCGTTGCTGGGGCTAGTACTATTGGCGAAATTAACAAAGGTGTTGAAACGCGTCTTAAATCCATCATAGTTTCAATGGAACGAGAGCGCTGGATGGAAAAAACACGAGGTAATCGCCACGTTTTAGTTAATATTCCAGATTTCACCGCCAAAATTATAGACAGTGGAAAAGTTACATTTTCAACCCGCTCGGTAGTGGGTGCATTCCGCACGGGCCGATTAACTCCAGAATTCTCCGATGTTATGGAGTTTCTAATTATTAATCCGAGCTGGCACGTACCTCGATCTATTATCACAAAAGAATATCTGCCTCAGCTTCAAGATGATCCAAACGCAGTAAGCCACATAGAAATAACAGATAGAAGGGGCCAGCGGGTTGATAGAAGCGTGGTGGATTTCACGCAGTTTACGTCCAAGGATTTCCCTTTTGCAATGCGGCAGCCTCCCAGTAAAGGTAATGCTTTGGGTCTTGTCAAATTTATGTTTCCTAATCGTCATAATATTTATTTACATGATACACCGCAAAAGAGTCTTTTTGCTCGAGAAGTGCGTGCTTTCAGCCATGGATGTGTTCGCCTTGGCGATCCATTTGATTTTGCTTATGCTATTTTGGCCAAACAAGAAGGTAATCCCAAAGATTTTTTTCAGAAAGTATTATCGACACGTAAAGAGACAAGAGTGGATTTAATAAGCCCTGTGCCAGTCCATATAGTATACAGAACTGCTTTTATTAATGATAAAGGCCAAGCGCAGTATCGCCGTGATATTTATGGGCGGAATGATCGTATTTGGAAAGCTCTTGTTGACGAAGGAGTGGTATTAAGCTCTCTTCAGGGCTAGGCTGATTTGTCTTGCTTGGTCAGGAGTTGAATGTGGATGAGATATACGGTTCGCGAAATTGCTCATGCCATTGATGCAGAAGCTACTGGTGATCTAGATTTAACTATTTTAAAATTGTCTGAGCCTTTTGCTGCTGGTCCTAATGATCTTGCTGTAGCAATTAATCCAAAATACGCAGAGAAGCTGAATTTAGGCAGGGCACGCGCTGCAATTTTGTGGGCAGATGCTGATTGGTATTCATTTGGTCTGGCGGCAGCTATTCTGCCAAAAAACCCTCGTTTTACAATGGCTAAATTGACTGAAATCATGGATCTTAAACAAGGTTTTGAAGACCGTATTCATCCGAGTGCAATTATTGACCCTAGTGCTCGGATTGGAGTTGACGTCACTATTGGACCAGGAGCCGTGATTGGCCCAAACGCAAAGATTGGTCCGCGCTGTGTAATTGGTCCGCTCAGTTTCATTGGTTGGAAAACCGAAATAGGATCTGACTCATATATCCGTGAGCAGGTAAGTATTGGTGCAGGCGTTTCGATTGGTGAGCGCTTTATAGCGAATCCGGGAGCTCGTATTGCAGGTGATGGATTTTCTTTTGTCACTCCGGAGCCAAATGCTGTTGACGCTGTTCGGGCTACTTTAGGTGTGCAGGAAAAAATGACACCACAACGCTGGTCGCGAATACATTCATTAGGCTCAGTTACAATTGGTGATGATGTTGAAATTGGAGCTAATACAACCATTGATAGTGGGACTATTCGGCCAACGCGAATTGGTCATAGGACTAAAATCGATAGTTTGGTGCACATCGCTCATAATGTTATCGTTGGACATGATACACTTATTTGTGGGCAAGCGGGTCTTGCTGGTTCTGTTACTATAGGTAATCATGTGATAATAGCAGGGCAGGTTGGAGTGGCAGACAATCTTACAATTGGAGATTGTGTCGTTCTTGGTGCAGCCTGTAAGGTTCTTACATCGGTTCGTGCAGGTAAAGTAATGTTGGGTTATCCTGCGACAGAAATGCGGTCACAAATTGATGCTTACAAATCTTTGCGTCGTCTGCCGCGTATTATGCGCGATATTGCAGCGATAAAGAAAGCAGTTTTCAAATCTGATAATATTAGTTGACCCCAAGGCAATTTTGACAAAGGACATGTGTTATGAACATCGAACACAAAGTCATTGAAATCATCGCAGAACAGGCCGTTTTAGAGGTTTCTGACGTCTCTGAAAGTAGCACTTTGGTTGATCTCGGAATCGATAGCCTTGGTCTTGTGGAGAGCATATTTGCCATTGAAGAAGAATTTGACATAACAATTCCATTCAATGCCAATGAACCTGACAAAAGTGATTTTGACATCTCAAATGTAAAGGCGATAATTACCGGTATAAAAATACTTATTGCTGAACAGCAAAATTAATGCACCGCGTTGTTATTACAGGCGCAGGCTCGATTAATCCATTGGGTCACGATGTAATCTCGACAATGGAAGCAATGCGTGAAGGGCGATGTGGTATAGGGCCTCTTAAGTTTCAAGATGTTGAAAGACTTTCGATACAGATTGGTGGGCAGGTTCACGGTTTGAAAGTGGAGGGATTATTCAGTCGACAACAGTTGAGCCTTTATGACCGGTTCACTCAATTTACTCTTATCGCTGCGCGAGAGGCGATAGAACAATCAGGCTTGGAATTTTCTAATGAATTGGCTGATAAGTCTGGAGTTATACTTGGGACGGCAGGAGGTGGGATCACTACTTCAGATCAAAATTACCGTATGGTTTATGAAGAAGGTAAAAACCGTGTACACCCTTTTGTAGTACCCAAACTTATGAACAATGCTGCAGCTAGCCATGTAAGTATGGAGTTTAATTTAAAAGGACCATCATTTACAGTTGCAACTGCATGCGCATCTTCTAACCATGCAATGGCTCAAGCATTTCAAATGGTGCGAACCGGACTGGCTCCGATAATGATGACGGGCGGATCAGAGTCTATGTTATGTTTGGGGGGGGTTAAGGCGTGGGAAGGGCTGCGCGTTATGTCAAAAGATGCTTGCCGGCCATTTTCAGCTAATCGTAATGGCATGGTGCAGGGTGAAGGCGCAGGTGTTTTTGTCTTTGAAGATTACGAATGTGCTCGATCGAGGGGAGCCGAAATCCTGTGTGAAGTTGTAGGTTTTGGCATGTCTTCAGATGCTTCGGATATCGTAACGCCCTCTAAGAACGGTGCCGCACGCGCCATGCAGGGGGCTTTATTGGATGCTAGACTGAACGGTGATGAGGTTGGTTATATAAACGCTCACGGGACTGGTACCGCGGTTAATGATAAGACCGAATGCGCAGCTGTTGCTGATGTTTTTGGACAGCATGTGAACAAGCTTATGATCTCATCAACAAAGTCAATGCACGGTCATCTGATTGGAGGGACTGGTGCCGTTGAATTAATAGCCTGTATTATGGCGTTACGTAACGGAGAAATAGCGCCCACCATAGGGTACGAAGAACCTGATCCTGAGTGTCCTTTGGATGTAGTTCCAAACGAGGCTCGACAAGCTCATGTACAAGTTGTGCTCTCGAATGCTTTTGCTTTTGGTGGAATGAATGCCGTGCTGGCTTTGAGAAAAATATAATATTTTTAATACAGTAAAAAGCCTTTCCACGCTTTGAAAAGGCTCTTATTTTAAAGTTAATATGTTTACTTGTTGTCTGCTATAGTTGTTTTTTCATAGGCGGCGGTGAAGCCGTTTAATGACATAATCACCTTCACGGTTTGATCTGGTGCGAGTGCAGGAACAATACTAAGGGCCGCCGCACTTCCTTTTTTTAAAGCATCAACTTCTGTTGAAACAAAGCCAACAGTCGAGTAGCAACCAACCTGACTACAAAAAGAAAATGGGTATTGCCGCGGTTTACTTGTATCGACTTGGATAGTAAGTTTTTGGGGTAGGGAGGTCTCAAGTGGAACTATTATTGTTGCGCCTGCTACTGCACGGCCACCTTCAGGTAAGCGAAAGATTGCAATTTCAGCAATTGGTGTGTCTTCTTCGTTAGACATCAACTGATACATTTGACACGGGTCATTACCATCTTCTGTTTTGATACATCGCATTTTCCAGTCACCGATAGTTTCACTGATATAGGTCTGACCAACTGTGGGTGTGGCGTCTTCACCCATACTCAATTGATCCTGAATATCCGAAGCTTCAGAGGTTGGGGCTGTGTCGTTAGACTCTGATTCTGAAGTCTGAGCCAGAAGAGCAATTGGCATCATGAAAAATAAATAAATAGCGAGCAATGTTGTGCGCATAGTTTTTCCGGTTCTTGTTACATTTGTTTGGTGAATAGCATGCTGTGCGTTCGGTGTCAGGGTTAAACAGAAAATTTATAGAAGAAAATATCGTATATACACCTAAAATTCAAAAAGTAGTAGAGTAGCGTTATGCCTTCTTTTTTACTTGAAATATTTTTATTTATAAGGCCGAACTGAAACTGTAGATGACTGCGATCTAAAGCATAGTGTTTGTATTTTTGTATTTTGTCAAAAATGTAAATTTGAATTTTTGAAAATTATAAAATCTGGTAACGAGGTTTTTTGGGTTAAAACAAATTAGATCCACTTTCTTGATTATTTTTCTGGAATTAAGCCGTTTGGGCTGAAGCGGAGAACTAAAAGTAAAACCAAACCCATGGTGAAAAGTCTCATATGAGCTGCGGATTCCATTAGGTGTTTTTTAAGCCAATACCCCTCTGTCATACCTGACGTTATAAATTTCATTACACCGAGGCCTAATGGTTCGACCATTACCCAAAGCCACCAAATCAAAAGCCCACCGAGTACTGCACCAAGATTATTGCCAGAGCCGCCTACAATCACCATAACCCATATAAGAAAAGTGAAACGTAGCGGTTGATAAGTACCAGGCGTAAGCTGCCCGTCCAATGTCGTCATCATTGCACCCGCAATACCACAAATAGCTGATCCAAGGACAAAAACTTGCAGGTGTCTAGCAGTCACATTTTTGCCCATTGCTTCAGCTGCAACTTCGTTGTCACGAATGGCACGCATCATGCGCCCCCATGGAGAATTTACTGCTCTTTGAAGGAGAACAAATAGTATGGCTAATACTGCTATAAATAAAATCGCATAGACTAACTTTACAAAGAGCGTTGATGCCAAAATCGGATCAATCCCGAGTTTACCTGTCATTTGGATAAACCCAAGGTCATTTTGCAAATCCACCTCATAAGGTGCCGGGCGAGGAAGACCAGATACGTTTTTGACACCGCGAGTAAGCCAATCTTCATTTTTTATAATTGCAATGATAATTTCGGCAATTCCTAGTGTTGCAATAGCCAGATAATCTGAACGTAATCCAAGCGCTGTTTTGCCTATGAGCCAAGCCGCTCCAGCGGCAAAAATACCGCCGATTGGCCAAGCAATCAGTACTGGTAGGTTCAACCCGCCTAAATAACCCTCCAAAGAGGGGTTTATTGCTTCAACAGCATCAACTGCTGGGTCGAATACAACTCGATAAAAGACAAATCCCGAAATTAAAATACCCATTATAATAAGTGTTTGGAGTTTGCCTAAATTTAGACGCGTATATGCTAGCACGGCAAAAGCCACTGTAGCAGCTCCCATTAGCAGGGCAGTAAGAATGCCTAATCCACCCGCTGTCCAGGCTCCTTGCGTTGGTGGCATGGCTACCAATACCGTGGCCAACCCACCCAAAGCAACGAAGCCCATAATACCCACATTAAATAGTCCGGCAAAACCCCACTGAAGATTGACACCTAGGGCCATTACGGCAGAAATAAGTCCAAAATTAATAATAAATAATACTGAATTCCAACTTGTAAAAATACCGGTGGCCAGCATTAGTACGATAACAAATCCAAAATATATTATGTTACGCTGTTTGCCTGTCACACTGATTTTCCCGAAAACAAACCAGTTGGCTTAAACAACAATACAATAAGCAGTATCGCAAAGCTTACTGCAAATTTGTAATCAGTTGACAAAAGTTGTACCAGACCATCTGGTTTAAGACCCTCTGGCAACACATAGATGGCAACCTTCTTCCAAGCATATGTGATGGTGACTTCTGAAAATGCTATTGTGAATCCACCCGCAATAGCTCCTATTGGATTACCTAATCCGCCCACAATAGCTGCCGCAAAAATTGGTAATAAAAGTTGAAAGTAGGTAAAAGGCTTGAAAGACTTATCCAGGCCATAAAGTACTCCGGCAATTGTTGCCAAGGTAGCAACAATAAGCCATGTTATGATTACAACTTTGTCTGGATTGATACCAGATAACAGTGCTAAATCTTCATTATCCGAATATGCTCTCATAGATTTTCCTGTTCGCGTGTGGTTAAGAAAGTAAAATAAAACACCCACGACAATAATTGCGGTTATCACTGTCAAACCTTGAGTTGTCTTAATTGCCAAACCTTCCTGAAGTCCGGTTAGAGCCTTAAAATTGCGAACTGATATAATAAAGCGTTCACCATCTAAAAACCGCTGATCGTTTGGCCCAATGACGAAGCGAACAATTCCATTCATAATAAACATCACGCCAAGCGATACTATAACGAAAATGACTGGTTTGGCCTTTTGCACGCGATAAAACCTATAAATAATTCGATCGGTTGCCAGTATTAAAATAATGCATCCCATAATCCCGAATGGAAGGGCAAGCAACGCTGTTGGCAATGGCCCTATCGTAATCCCCTTACTTTGAAACCACCATGTAAACAGAACTGTAACCATAGTTCCAAAAGCCATAGTGTCTCCATGGGCAAAGTTTGAAAATCTTAAAATTCCATAAATTAACGTAACGCCAAGAGCACCGAGGGCAAGCTGTGATCCATAAGCAATGGCAGGAATTAGAACAAAATTAGATAGGGCCACGAGCGCGTTTAAAAGGTCCATCAGAAAAGTTCCTTGAGCGCATTGCTCGAAACATACAAAAACATAATCTTTCGAGTATAGCGAATAGCTTCATTAGCTTTGCCCGTACAAAAGGGCATTGCCGTACAGTTGCTGTTTCCATAATTTTTTGTAGAAATTTTTTTTTCGGATATTAAACGCTGTAAATCATAGATATTTAGATTGCGTACTGCCGGTAAAAACTTTTGATTAATCACTGTTACCCACCCAAAAAGCTCTTACGGACTTTAGTGTCGGCTAATAGCTGTCGTCCAGTTCCGGAATATGCATTGCGGCCTTGCACCATAACATAGCCTTTATCCGCAATTTCAAGTGCTTGTCGGGCATTTTGTTCCACCATTAAAATTGGAATACCTACTCGTGCAACTTCGATAATTCGATCAAATAGTTCATCCATTACGATAGGTGACACGCCTGCGGTAGGTTCATCGAGTAATAGAACTTTTGGCTGTGTCATTAAGGCACGTCCCACGGCGACTTGCTGACGTTGGCCACCCGAAAGCTCTCCGGCTACTTGATAGCGCTTATCTTTTAAAACAGGAAACAGGTCATAGACCTGCGTCATTGTTCCGCTAATTTTATCCCGGCGTGTAAACGCTCCCATTTCAAGGTTTTCCTCAACGGTCATTGAGGTAAAAATATTTGAGGTCTGGGGTACAAAACCCATACCTTTAACGACCCTATCTTGCGGCGTTAATGTTGTTATATTCTCATTATCTAACCGGATTATACCTTGGCTTAGGTTAATCATCCCCAACATAGCTTTCATTGCAGTAGATTTTCCTGCTCCGTTGGGTCCTACGATTACTGCGATTTCACCAGGATCAACAGCAATAGTGCAGTTATGTAAGATATCAGGCCCGTTTTTGTATCCGCCGGACATAGATTCACCAACTAAAAATGCATTTGAAGTATCTGTTAGTTTATCACCTTCACTGAGGGGAGCCAGGGCATGAGCCTCAGCCTGCTCTGAGAGAGAGTGATAATTTTCATCTGAATCGCTCTGTGGGGGAATTTCACTCATTGTGACTCCCCTTCTTTTCTGCATTAAAAATAAAGTGTATCGATTGGAAAACTGAATGCCATTTGGTCAAATTTGGTAAAGTTTTGAACCAAGCCTTCAGCATCCGTTGCCTACTTTATTTTTAAGGCCTGTCCCAAGATAAGCTTCGATCACTTGTTCGTTAGCTTTAATCTCAGACAAAGTACCTTCAGCTAAAACTTTTCCTTCAGCCATGCAGATTACTGGATCACATATCCGACTAACAAAATCCATGTCGTGTTCAATGACTACAAATGTATATTCAAGCTCTTGGTTTAAACGGAGGATGGTATCACCAATTACATTAAGAAGTGTTCTATTTACACCTGCGCCTACCTCGTCAAGGAACACGATCTTGGCATCAACCATCATGGTTCGGCCCAGTTCTAGTAGCTTTTTTTGCCCACCAGAAATTTGGCCAGCTTTCTCATTTGATAAATGTTCTACTGTCAAAAATTCTAAAACTTTGTCAGCTTTCGCTGCAAGGGCGCGTTCCTGATTTGCAATACGCTTGCGGCCAAACCACGTATTCCAGAGTGTCTCACCAAGTTGCTGGGTGGGTACCATCATTAAATTTTCACGGCAGGTCAAAGATGAGAATTCATGCGCAATTTGAAAGGTTCGAACCAAACCTTTTTGAAATAGCTTGTGGGGCGGTAGTCCTGTTATGTTTTCCCCATCCATAATCACTTGACCATTGGTTGGTTTAAGGACACCTGCAATAACATTGAATAGTGTTGTTTTGCCTGCACCGTTTGGACCAATCAAACCTGTGATTGAGCCCGTTTCAATTTTCATATGAGCACCGTCGACAGCACGAAACCCACTAAAGTGTTTGTGAATGCCGTCAATGACGATCATTTTTCCTCCACGCCAAACTAAACGAATTAAAAACCAGAACGGTTTGACCGTTCTGGTTTATAGTTTAAGGTTTAACGGTACTGAACAGTCGTGATTTTGCCGTTATCAATTTTAATCTGACGATAACTGCCTGCAGACTCTCCGGGACCTATTAGCTCAACAGCAGTAGCGCCGACATAGTCAATCTCGCCACCATCTTTTAATATTTGTAGTCCTTTTGCTAATTCTCCGGGGAAAATTACAGTGCCAGGTTGGTTTGCAACATCCATAACCTTAGATTTATAATCTGAGCTGGCTTTTGAACCTGCAGCCTGCATTGCAAGCAATATTAAAGCTGCAGCGTCATAAGACTCAGGAACGAAAGAGGATGTGGCGTCGAATGAATCTCCGACTAGTTTGGTCAACATGGCTGCGCCCTCACTATCAGTGCCAGGGATTTGACCAGTGGAGCCGTCTATTTCGTTACCAAAGTTTTCTTCTAAACGAGCGCCAATCATTCCATCTGGAAAATGGAATGTTTCAAAAGCTCCAGCGTCCAATGCTGCCCGAACGATACCTGATCCTCCCTGATCAACATAGCCAGCAACGACAAGACGGTCTCCGCCTGCGGATGCTAAAGCACCAATTTCAGCTGAATAGTCAGCCTTTCCATCTTCATGAGCTGCACTGATGGTAACACTGCCGCCGGCTGCTTCGAAAGCGGCTTGAAAACTATCTGCTAAACCTTTTCCATAGTCGTTGTTGGTATATGTCAAAGCAACTTCTTTGACGCCTTCTTCCATTAAAACGTTTGTCATTACTTCACCCTGTCGTGCGTCAGACGGAGCTGTGCGGAAAAATAAACCGTTATCTTCAGCAACAGATAGTCCGGGTGAGGTTGCTGATGGGGAAATCATTACCATTTCGTTTGCTAATGCAACGTTTGACAAGATCGTTCCGGTTACGCCGGAGCAATCTGAACCCATTATACCATCAATTTTATCTGCCGTGATTAACCTTTCAGCTGCTGCTACTGCAGCACCTGAATCTACACAAGTGCCATCTGCGCGGACTGGGACTACAGTTGAGCCGCCTAATAGCAACCCAGAGTCTGATACTTCTTTCATTGCTAATTCGGCGCCACTTGCCATAGCTGGCGTAAGTGATTCAATCGGGCCAGTGAAACCTAAAATAACACCTATTTTTATCTCATCTGCGTGTACAGATCCCGCCATCAAAGCAGTTACTGCTGTGGCTGTGAAAAGTTTTTTCATTTTTGCCTCCCTTAAGACTTTTTCTAGTTTTAAACTATGCTTGAGCCGGATGAAATAAAAGTGGAATATTGAATTTTGAGAAATTCTAGATAGCAAAACCTTAATAAAAACATACTTCTGGATCCATTCACACATGTTTGTATAGGTTTTAGTTCAAAATTATTGAACAAAATTCAATAAGTACATCAACACTTAAACATATACTTTATGTTACAATCTATATCTGCTGAATGAGTGGGCTTGAACCTTGTTCCTTTTAATGCTCTATATTTTTACTGTTCAAATTGTAAAATTTTGCAAATGAGTTTGATTATAGAACATTGATTTATAACTAATCTTGGTCCCGCTTGTGGATCTAACTGGTAAGATTTATAGTATTAATAGGTTTTTATGCTGACGAAGTCTCTGCTGAACCCGTCGCTAGTTTCCAGTCTTCAATGATTATACCTTTTGTCTTTAATCTACTTGCAAGATAGAAAAGTCTATAAGGGGCTGGTCCATTGGGCATTGTCTCAAACCGCTGCTTTGAATAATATGGTAGGATTGCTTGCGGATACATTTTTCAGACATTTAAACACCTTCTATTAGATGTTTCCTAAAGAAAAGTAATCTACTAGCTCAAGCGACTTTTAAGCAAGTCACCTGATTTTAAAAGGATGGGGTGTCCAACCATGGAGAAAGCTGTGTTGACTTGCTTAAGAGCACGCAGAGTTTCTTGGTGGATGTTACTTGTATCTATGCTTTCCGAGAGGCCTTCTCGCAAGCGACCAATATGGCTACGTTGAAGCTTTTGTTCTACTTTGCGAACTTTTTCTTTAGCCTCCACTAACTCTCGGGCTTCAGCTGGATTTTGGTTCATCATCACATTCAAAGCGAGTTGAACATTACTTTGGACACGATCTGTAAAATCCTTGATCTCTTCACGGCCTTGTGCAGAAAACTGTAGTTTTTGGTTGTCTAAGCGTCTGGCAAGATCCAACATGATACGCGCAATCGCATCAGATGCTGTATCAAGACTGGAGGAAATTGAAGCAAGCTCCATCGAACGACGGCTTAATTCTTCGTCCAGACCTATTTGGCCAAGCCGTGCTAGATAAAGTTTCACATCCAAGTGCATCTGTTTGATTGAGCCATCTTGATCCTCAATCATTTGTGCTGCGGCACTATCCCACTGGTCATAAAGAGGTTCGACAGCGGTCAACATGCGTTCGACTTTTTGGCCCATACCCAACAGTTCGCGTGCTGCGCAGTCAATGGCACGTTGCGGCCGGTCTAATAGATTTTTATCTAAAGCACTAACAGTATCTAAATCACCTATTTTATTAGGCTTTTCCTTCATAACATATGACAGAATAGTCATTATTACCCCAGCAAAAGGTAAGGCAGTTATGGCTAGAATTAAGTTGAAAATAAGATGTAAATTAATCGCCTGCCTTGCCGGCGTTGTGCCAAGGTTCATCAATAGTTCGGGAATCAATGTTATAAGTAAAACAGCTAATGAAGCGCCACCGCCTCGCAGAAAAAGATTACCCACAATCATCCGTCTTGCAACAATAGGAGCAGAGTATGTCAGAATGTATGCAATAAAGCCCCCGCCTAAATTTGCGCCGAGTATCATCGCAGCAGCTGCAGAAATGGGCAAAACTGTTTGCCCTGTAAGAGTAACAAAGAGTAAAACGGCTGCAACGCTTGAATGAATTCCCCATGCAAACACAGCACCAATTACAAAAGCGGTCAAAAGATCCCGCCCCAAATAGGCCATAACGATTTGTGTGCCTGGATTTGAGATCATGGGCTCAGTGGCAATGCGTATCATGTCAAGTGAAACAAATATTAACGCAAGGCCAATCATAATCCGTCCAATTTGCCGAGCACTGCTGCCTTCGCTACGCAAAAAGACTATGACCCCAAAAAGTAGTAAAAACGGAATGAGTATGGGCTGACGGACTATTAAAAGTTGTGTCACCACTGCGGATCCCACATCTGCGCCTAAAAGAATTACAAGTCCTGTTGTTGCCGTAAGTACTCCTTTTGACACAAAATTTGATAAAAGGACTGCCACTGCGGTGGAGCTTTGTAACAATACAGCGGCACCCATTCCGGTTGTGGCGGCAATCAACCGATTTCTTGTGGAATGGCGAAGCCATTTTCGCATGGGGGTAGCAAAGCCTCTCTCAACCCCAGTTCGCACCAATCTTACAGCCCATATCAATAGTGCGGCAGCGCCTGCAATTTGTATAATGATCTGGAGAAAATGTGGATCGTCCATCAAGTAAAGCTTCTTTGTTTTGGTTGTGTCAAAATAGAAAAGGCCCCAATCCTTGGGAGGTGCTCACCCGAAGTGATTGAAACCCATTTTGCCACCGGTGTAACAGACAGCCATCTTCCCTTATCATATAACCAGCAGTCGCGTCCATGCTTCGGTCGAAAGCAAAGCTACTACATGTTGATGGTCCAGAAATTACAATATGACCTGCAAAATCTACAGTCATTGAATTGAGAATGCCCACAAACTATTCTAAGCGGCCCGGATGCTTGAGCCAGAACATCCTCGAAAGCTTTATGGTTAGTAAGTCTTATGTGATCTAAAAAACTTATACCGCTCGTAAACGGTGGGTGATGTAGGGCCACAATAGTTGGTGTAGTGCCAGAATTAGTTAGTGAATGCTTTAGATACTGCAAAATTTCTTGCGATAGGGTTCCATTGGGAAAGTTTTTTATGCGACGAACTGAAATGGATGTTACTTGGCTCGCCAAATCCAATAATTTTTAAAATGATCAAATACCATGGAGTTTTGTGTAGCTTAAGAAGCTAAAACAAAAGTTTTCTGATGTTGGGCACTGAGACTACACCGATTAGTGTTTTGCGACAGTAGCCCTTATTATTTAAACATTTAAAATATCAATTATTTTACTTGAAAACAAAATAAATAATCGCAAGCAGCACAATTGCTCCAATTATTAACATTTTAGCAGAAGGTTGTGATGCATCAGTATTTCCCATTGGAGTTTGATTTCCCTTGGTAGCTTGCACGTTTATCGACTGTTTCTCTGGCTCTGGCTGTGCTACATCTGGTGTATTATTCGTTTCAAGAAGTAATAATAATTCATCTTTTTTCATAGACATTTGAGCACTGATGCCTTTTTCAGTCAGCAGTTCTATTAACTGGGCTTTTGTTTTATTTTTATTCGACATTGATAAACTCCATAAGATAGATTTTGTTATCATAATTTGGTTTAAGCTGCCATCAGGAAATCTGAAAGCCAATTTCTTAACGCGGCGAGCAATCATTGGTAAGTGACAGGCAAAAGATCCTGCAAGGCGTAAAGTTAATATTTACCGGTGAGCAATTTAGGTTTTTGGGAACTGTTGTAATTTAATTTGCCACTGTGTTGTGAGTCCCAATCGCACCTGAGAATACCACAAAAATACGAGCTAGTCCTTTGCCAGTGTTCTGGCCATTGTGTTCAGAGCCCAGTGCCTCAACAAAAGTATCGCCTTTCGTGTATATCCGTGTACCTGCTGCTCCATAGTCCACTGTAAGTTCTCCTTGCAAAATGTGTGCTGTAAGAGGAGCCTCATGCTTGTGCCATCCAGTGGTTTGCCCGCTTTCCATTGTTACTATTAATGCCGTTATTTGAGCTGCGCCTTCAGGATAAACAATCTTTTGACCAATTACAGTTGTTGGAGATTGTAAGAGGACATCAACTGGGGGATAGTTGGATTCCGAAAGAGCAGGGCATGATATAAAAGTAAATAATGAAAGTGCTAACCACTTTATCATATTATATTTTCTCATATTCAAATCCTAATTACTATTAAGGAATTTTATAATATAATCAAAAAGATTAGCAATCAAATTTGGGAAGTGATTGTCTCTGATGCTTGGATTTGCGAATTAAGGTTTGTTTAAATGGAACTAAGGAAAGCTGCCTTCGTGAAAAATCAAAAAACTTGACAGTAAATCGTATTTTGGCCACTGCTTACAACGAATATGCACGTCAAACATATTGCAGCGCTGCAATCGGCGTTATGAAGCAAATCGTACTAAGGGATTGAAACATAAATGATATTTACCCACATTGCCGCCTTGTTATCTTACTTAGCTCTGATTTGTGGAGCTTTGCTATGTGCCAATGGATTTTTTGGATCTTCAGATCCATTGGCACACTTCGTTACTAACCCGGCAATATCTGCGCTTTCGACAGCGGTTGACGGACGTTCAATTGGTGTGGGATCTTTGGTTTCTGGTATAGTCTTAATAGTTGTTGGGGCCTTTATTGGAACACTAGCTCAGATTTCATACAACACGCGATGAGCATTTGAATTCTTTAACTGTATTTTAACAATTGCAGATTTGGTTTGAAAAGAACGGATTTGATTGAAATTAGTTGCAATAATCTAATTTGACCAAGAGTTCCTGGAAAAATAAGATATTCTGAGCGCAGACACTTGCTGAATGGTTAGTCTGTCTTCAATGAAGATATTTGACACCCTTAAGGTTCGCAATAATTTCAAAGTATTGAGTTTGAAAAGAAATGTATCGCACCAATTTTTTCAGAACTGCGAGAAGCTCTTAAGCCTAAAAGCCAGAACCTGACATTATCTCACTGTTTGGTTCCCAAACACGCTGAGATGGAATAAATAGAGTTACAGAGTCTCCCACTGATAGCGGACCGGGACGTTCGACCCACGCTGTTAAACCACGTCTTCCATTTGCAGCGTTTTTGAAACCCTTACCTCTACCAGGGTGCTCAGCCTCTATTTCTTTTGCGGGCCAATTACAGGGCGCGTTTTCCAGATCAACGGTCAATGTTGTACCTGCAGATGTTTGCAGCCTTGAGCCAGGTGGAATATGTGTAAAGTCTGGAATTCCAGCAATAACAATGGATGCTCCCAACCAACTGGGATTAAGCTTCTCCAATTTAAGAAGGGCAGCTATTTCTTCGTTTTCTTCAGCTGACAAAACTGAAAGCTGACGCGTATTTCGGATTTCGGTACCCTTAGGGTGTAGCATAGTCACCCTCACGCAAGATTTTCGTGTATTTCCGGAATGTGCTTCGCCTGTTATACCTTCAAAGGTAGCAAGTGCGTTCGGTAAAGATTTTGATCTAATGTTGACCTCTGGTGCATTCACCTGACCTAGCCATTTGATGGTCCCTTTGCAATTGGTTCGGACAAGACACGGCATTTAAATTCCTTGTGAAATTTGTATTATAGACTGTTACAAATTAAATCTTGTTTAATTTTAATATTAAACTCTCTTAAATTACAGCCTAATAACATCAAGACCGATTAGATAGATTGTTTACAAATATCCTTAGAATATTTGTTGTATTTACTCTAGAAATTTCTAAACCATTAAATGGTCCATAATTTGTGCTAGCAGACTTGGACTTTAAACAAGTGAAAGATACTGAATGGCGAAAATTGATCTGATAACCTCTAGTTCTGAGAGTATTGCTCGAGATATGAGCGGCTTCGCAGTTCGTGTTTTTACCCACCCTGCTATTAAAATTATTATTTCAGTATCAATTATAGTTCTCACTATGTACGTTTTGCATGATTTATCAGTAAAGGTAAGCTGGTCAGATGTAAAAAAAGACATATCGAATAGCAGCTGGCTCTCTATTGGCTTTGCTATTTTGGCAACTGTAATCAGTTTTGCTGCCTTATCATTTTACGATGTTTTTGCTGTAAGAACGGTAGCAAAAGATCAAGTTCCCAATAAGGTTGCGGCGTTTGCAGGAAGTGCGGGAACGGCAGTATCTAATTTGATAGGATTTTCATACCTCACGGGTACTGCTGTGCGGTACCGCATTTATGCGTCTCTTGGCGTGGATTTGTCTCGGGTTGCTAATATCATCGCCATTGCCTGGATTGGTTTTTGGCTAGGTCTTATGCTTATTCTAGGACTGTTGATGCTCGCACATCCTAACGGGTTGTCAGATATATTGCCATTAAATGAACAGACTGAAATAGTTATTGGTAGTTTAATAATTTTGGCGATGTCAGGTTTATTCATTTGGCTTGCGTGTGCTCCGCGCAGTATGACTATGGGCGGTTTTAGGGTCGCACTGCCGGGCTTGAAACTTACACTGGCGTTAACAGGGGTTGCGGTAATTGATTTGTCCGGAGCAGCGATGACGCTGTATTTCCTGACCCCCTCAGATTTATCGCAAAACCTTTTATTTTTCTTTGTCATTTATATGGCTGCGATTGCACTTGGGATTTTAAGTCATTCTCCTGGTGGTTTGGGTGTGTTCGAAGCAACCGTAATCGCCGGATTAGGAGCTGCTGGCCGGTCTGACATGCTAGCGGCGCTGTTGCTGTACCGTATGATTTATTTTGTACTGCCTTTTTTTGTCTCTGTAACCGCTCTTACTTTAGGTTTTGTGCTAAACCGTCGTCGCACAGTTTTGGAGCTTTCCGGTGCTACCTACCTATTAATACGCCCGCTCGTACCAATGGCTGTGGCTGGTATTACTTTACTAGCAGGAATAATTCTTATTATTTCAGGTACTTTGCCATCCAGCAGTTCTCGCCTTGGATTGTTACGAGATATTGTACCTATGCCTATCATCGAGATCTCGCATTTACTTGGTAGTATTGTTGGCATTCTACTGATTGTTATTGCTAGGGGGTTATATCGTAAACTGTCTCGTGCTTGGGTTGCTGCGATGTTTCTCATGGTGTTGGGGTTGGCTGCATCTTTGCTAAAAGGACTGGATTGGGAAGAGGCGGTAGGTATGGGGCTGGCGATTACGCTGCTTATTATATTTCGTTCGGCCTTCTATCGCACTGATAGTGTATCTGTGTTCCGGCTTGACACTAAGTGGCTTTTTACTTGTGCTGCACTTTTGGCCGCAATTTTTTGGGTTGGTTTATTTGCCTACAGTAATGTGGAATACCAAGATACACTTTGGTGGCAATTTGCCTTTGATGCTGATGTGTCCCGTTCATTACGAGCCAGCTTCGTCATATCTGTAATATTTTTGGGAATAGGGTTGCATTCTATTCTTAATAAACGCGGTGCAATAAAGCAAAATCAGGTTATTTCGAATACTGTTCGTGATATCATTGCACAAAGTCCTAGCACTGAAGCGCAACTTGATTTGCTCGGAGATAAATCATTTTTGGTATCTGAGGATAATATAGCTTACTTAGCGTATTGCGATACTGGCGGATCGCTTATTACCCGTGGAGAGCCTATCGGCGATGAAACGTCTGGCAAGAATTTGATGTGGCAACTGCGTGAGCTGGCGGATAGATCCGGTAAGCGTTGTGCTTTTTATGCAGTATCGTCAAAATATATGGAGACCTATCTCGATTTAGGTTTATCTATATTAAAAATAGGGGAAACTGCTCGGGTAAGTCTGAAAGGGTTTACACTGGATGGACCGAAGAAAAAAAGCTTTCGCTATGCGCACAACAAGGCCGCACGGGACGGTTATGAATTTAGTGTTGTAAAAAAGGCTGATGTTCCTAAAATTCTGCCAGAGCTGCGTGGTATCTCTGATGCTTGGATGAAGTCCAAGCAGGGAGAGGAAAAAGCTTTTTCCTTAGGCTATTTTGACGAAACCTATCTTGTTAATTTTGATCACGCAGTACTACGTCATTCAGATACTGGGGGCATTGTGGCATTTGCTAATTTGTTTCAAGGCGCAAATCAACATGAGTTATCTCTTGATCTAATGAGATATGACCCGACGGGACCTAAAATCGCTATGGATGCGTTATTTGGAGCGATGATGTTGTGGGGTGCTGAGCAGGGGTTTCAATGGTTTTCTTTGGGTGCCGCTCCTTTTTCAGGCATTGAAAATCGTGAACTTTCATCACTTTGGAACCGTATTGGTGGTTTTATTTATAATCATGGGGAGAATGTCTATCATTTTGAAGGGCTTCGATCTTTCAAACAGAAATTTGACCCGACATGGACACCTAATTATTTGGCTAGTCCAGGTGGTCTGGCGGCTCCAAAAATACTTTATGAGGTGAACTCACTAGTTTCTGGTGGGGTCAGAGGACTGCTTAGATAGTGTTTTGCTATGTCAAACAGCCCATAATAGTAGCAAGAAAACGACAAGGCATCAAAGATGCCTTGTCGTTCTAAGTTGTTATTTTTCTAATAGCACTATCGCTTGTTTGACTGTTGAAAAGTTTTATAAGTTGACTAGCGTAGTATTCGCGGTGGATGTGTTCACTCACTTCCAGGCATAGTGTAGCCACCAGCCTTTTTCGCCGTTTCTAAAGCTTTATTGATATCCATTGCCGGGAGAATGAGCATTTCTTCCCAACCGCCAGAAAGCATCATTGTTGCGCGTAATCCAGAGGCTGTTTCGTAAGAGTCCACTTCCAATTCTGCAATTACATCATATGGTCCTTGCAAGTATGACATGCTGGTTAATCTACCTCCGACGTTTTCCAGCATTGCTTCTACAGCACCTTTGCGCGCTTCAAAGCTGCTTTGCATCATTCCTTGGAGGCCTATATCGCTGTAAGCACCTAAAAAATATATCTTCATTTTGCAATTCCCTTTAGTTTTAGTCACGTTTCATGACGGGTGTAACTTCATAATGACCCATCTCCAGAATGGGATCAAAAGCAGAATCTATAGCTTCGAAACTGTCAGCTTCACAAACAATAAAGAGCTTGTGCTCTAATCTGTTTGAATACTGCGCATGAACTGTGACCCCATGAGCACCAAGATTGGCTAGCGTATTTTTGAAGATAGGTGCTTTCTCCGGATGGTGTGTTTGGCATGTGGAATAATCGTGCGTTGATTGGATTATAAATAACATGGCAGAGCCCTTTTGATTTTTTTAGCTGTGATATTATCCTTGGTGTGAACTGTGCAGTAGATCGCCGCTTAGTGGGATAGTGTGTTTATTGACTGTATCAAATTCTTGCAGCAAATGGCGTTGACTATCCAACCACTTGACGCCTTCTGCCGCGTCTTTCTCTAGTATTGCGGCATCCCTGACAACTATACCATAGAGCTCATCTCCGGACTGCATTATGTGAAAAATCTCATGTTTGCTTGCGCTGAATGTTTTTAGATTTTTTGCGAACTCTTCAATTTTTCCAGACTTTGGTTTGAAACGTATAATTGATAATTTTTGCATATTTTTCCCATTGGTTAAATTTAATGATTGTAAACATATATTAAGTGGGTCTGTCCCTGACCAAAAGTTTTTTAGCTTGCCCTTATCCGGTAGCAAACTTGGCTATCTTTTTCTATCTAAATACTCTCTCATTTTTGGTTAAGCGTAGCATGTTAATATATTGACTTTCCTGTAATATACTGTCTACTTTAAATGTTGAAGTAGTATGGTTTTATGCAGGGAAGATTGTCATGTTTGATGCTCAGCAAGTAGAAGAAAAAATGTGCCCCATTGGACTTGCATCGTATTTGCTTGGAGATAAGTGGATTCCAATAATAATCCGAGATATCGCACTTTTTGACCGAAGAACCTTCAATGATTTGATTAGAAATAACCTTGAAAATATTTCTTCTGGTTCACTGTCTTCTAGGTTAAAGCAGATGGTGCATCTTAATTTGTTGCACGTAGAGAATTCAGAAAACCATGTTCAAAAAAAATTATACTTCCTGTCTGAAGCAGGCATCTCGTTTGTTCCTATAATATTCGACTTAGCATCATGGACGCAAAAGCACCGAAGTCCTTCTGTTGAAATTGTGTCAATGTTGGACCCGTATACTAAAGGAGACAAAAACCTCCTGAGTGAACTGTTACAAACTTTACGCGAAATACATATAAATAAGACGATTGAACCCGAACCTTTGTGGTGGATGGTTAAAAATCAATAGTAAGAATTAACATATTCAAATGAGTTATTTGATATGAAATTTAAATAGTGGATCACTAATAAGTTGTCAGATTGGTTAAACAGTATCAAGCCAGCAACTCGAGGTGCTATACTGCTCATCTGCGGTATTTCAGTTTTTGGGTTTTCCGATAACTTGACCTTGCTCGTTTCTGATCTGGTCGGTGTTGGCCAATTCCACTTTAGTAGATCAATATTTGCAATTATATTAGTCGCTCTTCTTGGCCGTTTTCTTGGTATTTCAGTATTACCTCGGTACTGGAAGCCTATATTAGTTCGCACAGCTTTTATGGTCACTGCTATACTGTTATATTTTGGCGTTATGCCTATGATGCCGATAGCAGAGGCAGGCGCTGGGCTTTTTACTTCCCCTATTTTTGTACTTATTTTTTCAGTGATATGGTTTAAGGAACGTATTGGCCTTCGCCGTATTATAGCTGTCATAATGGGTGCTTGTGGAGTGATGCTCGTCTTTAAACCGGGTAGTGATGGCTTTTCTCCTTATCATATACTTCCAGTAATGGCGGGCGCTTGTTACGCAATGGGATCTATCGTTACCTTCCGATATCTACGCGATGAGAGCCCACTTGCAATTTTGATGTGCTTCATCGTCAGTATTGGTATTTGTGGTGGGTTAGCTGCATCTGCATTGACGGTGTTCCCAGTCTCTACTGCCGTGGTGGAGCAGGCTCCATTCTTGTTCAAAGGTTGGCAGACTGTTAATAATATGTATTGGGTATGGATGTTTATAATTGCATTCGGTGCTTCGGTAGCATTGTCACTGATGACACAAGCATACCAACTAGCTGAAACCAGTTACCTAGCCGTTTACGAATATACATATTTAATATCAGTTGGTTTTTTTGGCTGGTTATTCTGGGGATCTGTTCCAGGATTTTGGGGGTTCATTGGCATTATATTAATCATTTTTGCCGGGATTATTATAATAGTCGCGCAGCAACAGTCTGACGAGAAAAGTAATTGATACAATGCATAAAATTATATTTTTTTCTTTAAAAATTTGGTATGATTAAACAATTTAACGGGAAAGAAAAAAACTGTTTATTCTAAATCTATGCGTTTTATTAAACCAACGATTTGTCAGTCCGTGATGTAAAATTACTGTGGAACTTTATTCGTAACGAAATTAAAATGTAGTGAAAGCAAAAGTTTGGATTTGCTCTTTTTGGTTCTACAAGCTTTAGTGTTGCTGTGTTGTTTAGGAATTGGAATATGCGATACATTCTGTTATTAGTAGCCGCGGCGCTTTTATACGCGTCTAATCCAACTATCCGCGATTTTAACTTTTTCTTAAAAAGTGAAGTAGTTGAGCGCCTTCAGTCTCAAGATGATACAGTGTCTCTATTGGCAACGGAAATTTTTGCAACTGCTGCTTTGGATGCTACTTACAGAAAAAATTATTTACTCTTTTCAATGTATACAGTTGATACTGCAGGTTTGAGATTATTTGCTCCTGATTTACCAGTAAAAGTGTCGATATTGGGCGTGGCAGGCAATTTTATCTTGCTTGATAAAATTGAGTTGTAATTCTGTATGTGGACAAAATTATAATATTAATGTGTTACTAAAATATATGCTTAATCAACGAAGTTTAAGTAAAAAGAAATTAGCCCATCCAGTACAAATTGAACAGATAATGCCGCTAAGATCATGCCGAGGATGCGCGTAACTACATTTATTCCGGTTTCACGTAAAACTTTTTCAAAAAGTGGTCCTGTCAAAAACATTATATAAGCTAGTATGATCACAGCCAACATCGCGGTTATTGCGTGTGCAAATCCAACCCAACCAGGTACTGTACTTGCTATTAAAATTACTGAGGTGATTGCTCCTGGCCCTGCCAAGAGGGGGGTGGCAAGTGGAAAGACTGAAACATCATCTTTTCGTTCGCCTTCTCCGCTCTGGTTTTTTTGTCTTTTACTGCGCTTGTTAAAAAGCATATCAAGTGCCGTTATAAAAAGAAGAATACCTCCTGCAATTTGAAATGCAGGCATAGATATTCCTACAAATTCAAGTACAGATTCACCAAAGAGGCAGAATATGAACAGGATTACTGCAGCAACCATTGTCGCTCTGAAAGCAATTTTTTTGCGCTCATAGTTGGAAGCACCCAGTGTAAGGCTCACAAACACGGGTGTAAGCCCGACAGGGTCCACTATTACGAATAAAGTTACAAAAGACGTGATAAGAAAGGCAGTATCTAACAATTCCAAACAGCAATCCTTTTACAATCAAATAAGCAACTCAGACTACGCTAGCATTCATCACTATTTTAGTAAAAGTATATTAAAAATCTCTAAAAAACAAAGTTAGCAAACTCTCAAATAGTCTGTCGAAAAATTTTGAGTGTGTGGAATGATATGGAATAGCCGGATCAAAATCTGTCTGAACTTCTGGTAAATTTTAGCTTACTCAGTGTAGTTGTTTCTCCTTTTAAGGCTAGTGGACGCGTAAAATCATCGCCCGTGTATCATTTACTTCCTGTCTCTAGTTTATTGTGCAGTTTTGTATTTTTAGATGAAATTATAAATGTACATGCTGTGTAAGGCAGATTTTTGCGAATTCTAGATACGGCTATTACCTATAGACGTAAAAAGCTTAATACACGTTGCATTTTTTGGGATAGTCTAAAACGTTATGCACTGACCTCAGTATTCTTTATTTTGAATACTCCATTAATTTTCCATGTTCCGGCTATGTCAATCATTTCGTAAACAAATGAATGCCCGTTCCCAGAAGTATCAAAAAACTGCATTTCTTGATAAACGGTGCCGCCCTTTGCTTTCTGGCGAACAAAAATAACTTCTGTAGGTCGCCACACCATGGGGTAGCTTTTTCGAACCATTTGACCAAAATTTTCTGGAGATCCAAACAATGTCTGGATTTTGGGTGATGCAAATGTAAAAGCAGTTACAACGTCGTCTTTCTTAAAAGCTGAGATCTGGGCTGTTATTACATTCTGAACAGTAGCTTCTTCCGCAGAGGCGCTGGATAAAAAACAAATCACAGCAGAACAAATGGCAAATATCTTTATCATATTTAAGCTCCTTTTTATATTTACGCTTTGGGAAAATAAATGGATCAATTATCGAAAATTGCATGATTGCAGCATGGGATTTGCAAAATTACCATTGTAAACTACTCAGATTTATTCAAATCCTGTTATTAAGTGCTGCGCTGAATACCCACTACGAAAGCATTTACCTATTAAGAAATGGATGAAAAATATGATTGAAGAGCCAAAGCTGTTACGAATTGTCAAAGATGTGACACGACCATCTCTTAGGCAACTAAAAGCGCTTGAAAATGTGCCAACGAGCGTCGCTAACGATGCGATGTGGGGACGTGGTGCATTTGCAAAAAAAATTAAACACGTCGATCCTACAGGAACTATGTCTTCAAACGTGGTCGGTCCAGCACTAACGGTAAATTCTGGTCCTGGTGATATTCTAGCTTTGCTGGCGGCACTAAAGTTTATAGCCTCAGGAGATATTGTAGTGTCTTCATTCGCAAACTATCAGGGGTGTGCTGCCGCTGGCGACCGGCTAGCTGGAATGATGAAGAATTGTGGCGCGGCTGCTTTTGTCACAGATGGCCCAATGCGGGACCTTGTGGGATTAAACAAGGTAGGTTTGCCTTCATGGTGTACGGGGCTGACACCTGCTTCACCAATGAGTAAAGGTCCAGGTTCGGTTGGGTTTCCTATCAATATTTCTGGATTGGAAGTATTATCTGGCGATATAATTATTGCTGATTTGGATGGCGTTATAGTTATTCCGTTACAAGAGGCGGATGAGGTTATTAATAGGTGCCATGAGATTTTAGATTTAGAGCAAAATCTTGATGAAAAAGTTGTAGATGGCTTGAAGGTGCCGGAAGAAATAGAGAAATTACTCAACAGTGATAATGTGGAATACTTTTGAGGTAAAAGCCAGCAGTTGAGCCTAATTTTTTCTGATTAAGCATGTGATTTATGTTAATATTTAACTTATCAACTTTGAGTAGGATTGGTAAGTAGATTAAGCTCGCCGAGTTTTTATCATTTAGCGACAGAAAACTGAGTACGCATTGCCTGATAAACTACCGCAGTAACCGCGTTGGCAAGGTTAAGAGATTTTACTGCTGGGTTGGTCATTGGTATGTGAAATATTCTTTCTTTCAGCCCCACAAGCAAGTCTTTCGGTAAACCTACGGACTCACAACCAAAAACTAGATAATCATCCTTCTTATAATTTGGTTTGTAAAAGCTTTTGGAGCCATGCTCTTCAAAAAAATATAAACTATCTACCGTAGGTGAGCGTTGTGTTAAAAAATGATTCCAATTGTCATATTCACTGAGCTGCACATTTTTCCAATATCGAGTGCCCGATCTGGAAACAGCTTTATTATCAAGTGAAAAACCATATGGCTTTATCAGTATAAGTTCCAAATCAAGAGCGACACAAGTTCGTCCAATTGATCCTGTATTAAAAGGAATTTCAGGGGTAACGAGGACAATTTTCATTTTATTCTTCGTTTAGATAAACAGTATTTAACTTGTCTATTACACGACATAATCGAGTTTAACAGAGCAGATGTAACAACTTTGATGTGTTTTTCAAAAACCTCCTATCGCGTCGGAAAGTAAATTGCGGATATTTGGAATTAAAATCTCTAATTGAGGTAAGTCATTGATACACAGAAATTTTATACTGTTTGAAGTGATGATTTGTTCCAAGGTGATCAAAGTATTTTCTAAACAGCCATCGCGTCCTTGGCCGCTATGGATATGTATGTGATCGGTTTCATTGCTTAAGATTACGTTTTGCTCGGAAATTTCTGCATGGTTGTACAAAGATTGTGGCAAAAATTGCTTAATGTCACGGAAGCGATAAGATATATTTTCAATAAATTCATTTTGATACTTAGCAAATAGTGCTGCCATTTTTGATCGGGTAAAAGGATGAACGACGTGAGCTGCAGCGAATATTTTAGAGGCCTCAAAACCTTCCATGGCAGCGGCATTCATTTGCATGTAATGGTTAAAATAGGCAGGGTCGCCTTTAACTTGGTGGTTGTGAACTAAGCTGCTATAATCTGACCAAGTACCTCTCAAAACTGGCTTATTGTTTAGAAAAACATCGCTAGGTTGCAATTTAGACGTTAAAAAAACATCGTCGTTAAAGTACATAAATTTTTCAGCTAATCCATCTATCTTCCAGAGTAGGCTCTCTATGGCTAGAGAGTTAAAAGTTGGTAGGAAATCAACATATTTATCAAAAATTTGTTTGTGAAAAGCGAAAGTTAATTTTTGTTGCAGGTCAATTGGCAGAGATTTAATGTCTGGTGTTTCGTCATCCACAACGATCCAGATGCGTCGGGTCCAGGGTGCAAAGTTATGGATTGATTGCAAACAAAATAGTATTTCATCGTTGCAGATCCATCTGTGAGGGTTTGTAGCATTTTCATGTAACGCACTCGCGCTTTGTGCCATAAATTTTTTGCGGCTAGCTGTATGCTGATGAGAACTGCCGTTGACCCACGTAATAACAGCATCAATATCGCTAGCCATCTATTTAAAGGCCTTTCTGGTCATAATTTTAATTAAAATAATTAACCTTTTAAAAAACACAACATTTTTAAAGTTCAAAAAATCTCGATTAATTTTTATTTGTAGGGCTTGGTAGCCAAACCTTTTAAAAGTCAACTGTCCTGGCCTGTGCATATGGATGCAACTAAACTTCATAAGTAGGTATTTATTATTGCTGTTTCAGCGATATATACTTTTGAAAATTGGATCAGGGCGATCGCTAATAGTTTTGTATTTCATTAACTTTTCAGTCATTCATCGCAATCTGCTCAGTGCTCAGTGCTCAGTTGCCAGGAGTTAAGGATTTTAGAATATACTTAACCTACCTTTATTTTTAACGTTGAAATATGTCATGTAGTTTTTTTAATTTTGAAAATTATGAGCACTTAATTCAAATTTGATCAAACGCATTTTCAAAACGTTTTAAATTTTTTGAGGTATAAGAAGAATAATCAAAATCAATTTCTGAGAAAATCTCCGCTGTCATTGACCACAGCGTTTCCCTCATCAAAGACACGCATTTCATAGTTTGATAGGGTTGCCAAAACTTTTCCGGATTATGATTGTAATATTGCTCAAGCATATGCAATTCTTGATCCTTTGACATCGAGTTGTTGCTAGCCAACCCAGCGAGATCGAATAGGGGGCTATTGTACCCGCCATATTCCCAATCAATTAACCAAAGTCGATTTCCGTCATCTAGTATGTTAGCAGCAAGCAAATCGTTATGTCCTACAACTAATTGAACTGGTCCAATGGCCGTTTCCAACTTTTCTAGATTTTGTTGCATTTGCGGGAGTATTGAACAATGAATAGAGTTATTTTTTTGTAAACGTTTTATGTATGTTCGATTTATTTGAAATGGCCAAAAAGTGAGAATAGGGGTTTCCAGAAAGTTTGCGGTGTATTCGTGTGTTTTTTTTATAAGTTTGATTATGCGCTCTAAATTTTCAGGTTTTCTAACAGCTTTTTCATCATAAGTTTTTGCTTGTATATATTGGAGAACTAGGACGCCTTCTTCATGATAATGGACCTTTGGGGATATATCAGCGGCCTCCGCTGCTTTACTCAGTTCCAGCTCATTCCAACGCATTATCCCATGCTCTGGAATATCAGTACCCATACGGACTACAAAACGTTGGCCGCCATCAGAAATACATAAATTAACATTAGTAATTCCACCGCTTAAGGGCTGTATGTCTTTTGGATTTTTAAAGCACGGCAATTGGCTTGCTTTGACAATAGCTTTTTCAATCATTTGCATATCATATCCAAGAATTTAACCAGAATTATAGTTAAATGCACTCACCACCATCAATGATTAGTGCGTGGCCAGTCATAAAAGAGGACATATCCGAAGCTAGAAAAACAATAGACTGTCCAACCTCTTCCGTACTGCCCCATCTGCCCATGGGGATGGTGTCTGAAACATATTTTTCAAGTTGATCGCGCCCCCCCATTTGCTTTTCAAAACCTGCATTGAAAGGGGTATCAATAAAGCCAGGGCAAAGTGCATTAAAACGAATATTTTCTTTTGCGTAATCTGCGGCCATTTGACGGGTCATTGCAACAACGGCATGCTTGGTTGTTGCATACGCGATCATTTCTCGATCATACTGTATTCCAGAATTGGATGCGGTGATAATAATACTACCCCCACCTTGTTTTCGCATGTGATGTACGACTGCGCGTGAGGCGATAAAGTGTGATCGGACATTTAGTTTCCAAGATAGGTCCATTCCTTCAATTGAAACTTCTTCAAGGTTTCCCTCAGTTTGATATCCCGCGTGAGAATGTAAAATATCGATATTGCCGAAGGTTTTAACCGTCTCATCAATAATTGCTTTTAAGGCTATGTCATCTAAAACGTCCAAGCCATAAGACGTTGCATTATGGCCCTTTGATATTATCTCGTCAGCCACATGTGTAGATTTCTTTGCATCTAAATCAGTAACTATGACCCGTGCGCCTTGCTGTGCCATCGCAATTGCTCCAGCACGACCAATTCCAGAGCCGCCTCCCGTAACAAACGCAATTTTATTTGCCAACAGAGGCATTTAATTTTGTGATCCTAATTGAGAATTAGTTTTCATTATTCTTCAGTCCTGACCTCAACCCTGACCGAAAAAAGATATGCTATCTTATTAATTAAGTCTATGGCTCAAATTTCTTTACAGGATCAAAACCAAAACTTTTACTGTACTTAGAAGTTGGTTATCGTTTCTTAATTAACTTATAACATTTGGAGGGCAAATTGACTTATAATATAAAATCAGCAGCTAATTTAACGCCAAATTCTCAAAGGTTTCTTGGTAAGTCAGTTTTGATTACTGGTGGTGCTGGAGGAATGGGTCTCGCGGCAACAAGGATGTTCGCGGCAGAAGGAGCGGAAGTATCTGTCCTTGACGTATCTCATGACGCTGGTCAGGCAATGATTCAGGATATGAGTGAGAAAGGTTATGATGTATTCTTTGAACAGGCAGACCTTTCTAAATCAAAAGAAATCAATGCAGGGATCGATGCTGTTCTCAGCAAACGTGGCCGTATCAATACTTTGTTTAATCATGCTGGAACAATAATAGTAAAACCGTTTCACGAAATGACTGAAGAAGAATATGACTTTTTGATGGATGTGAATGTTAGATCAGCGTTTTTTGTTACAAAGCGCGTCGTCAATCACATGATGGAAAATGGTGGTGGATCAATTGTAATAACTGGATCTATCGCTTCAGAAAAAGCTTTTGTTTACGAAAGTCTCTATTGCATCACCAAATGTGCTACCCTCATGCTTTCTAACAGTATTGCAGCAGAATATCGAGAGTATGGGATCAGGTGTAATGCCGTTTGTCCTGGTTTCGTCAAAACAGCCCACGGTCTTAGAGAAATTAATGAACTTGATGGACTGGGTCAAGAATGGGAAGACGGTGACTTAGCTGCCACTCAAGTAAGAATATGTGAGCCTGAAGAGGTTGCTGCAGCTGCGCTTTTCCTCGCTTCAGATGAAGCCAGCTTCATTAATGGCACTGCATTGTATGTGGATAATGGTTGGAATTCAAGAGGTTAGTCAACTATTAAAGATGAATAAATAACATTTTTGACAATTTAATTCCTAAATGGTGAGTGATTTAAGTTGCTTTTCTCAAGGTAAAATGCTGGACTTAATTGTTAGTAGTTAAAAAAGGTCGGTTTAGTCAAATGCGTTACTACTAGGTAAAAAATTAGTCTGACCTATCGCAAGAAGATAAATTTATGCTTCAGTTAATTCTTAACGGGAGGAGTTTTTCTTCATTACCATTGTTTGGAGGTATATTTAATGAATCTTAATCTGAATTACTGTGCCAGCCTAGTAGCTGCTTCAGTGCTTTTTACCGCAACACCGTCATATGCAGGGAATGTTCCGGAATCTGATGACACAATTAAGATTATGACCGGAGATTGGACCTCCATCGGCCTTCAAGGTGAGATGATGCAACTCATTTTGCAAACTGTAGGCTATAATGCCGAGCTGGTGGTAGCCGATGATTCTGGTCGCTACCCTGGATTTGAAAATGGTGATTTACATATTTCCATGGAAACCTGGCAGACAACACAGCTCCAAAATTTGGAAAAATCTGTGGCGACTGGGAAAGTGTTGGACATGGGTGAAACAGGCCTCGCGGGTGTTGAGGACTGGTGGTATCCTTCATATATGAAAGACAGGTGTCCTGGTCTACCTAATTGGGAAGCTCTTAAAGGCTGTGCAGAAGTGTTTGCCACAGCCGACACTGCACCTAAAGGCCGTTACATCGGGGGACCAGTAAGTTGGGGAGATCATGATGAACGTATGGTTGCTGCATTAGATTTACCATTTGAAGTTATACATCCAGGAACTGACGCTGCGATGTTTGCGGAAATGAAGTCGGCATATGAGAGAGAAGCGCCTATTGTAATGTGGGTATGGCAACCGCACTGGCTTACTTCAGTGTACGACGGTGAGTATGTACAATTTCCAAAATTCGAGGTGGATTGTTTTGATGACGCTGCATGGGGACCAAACTCAGCAGACACTTATGACTGTGGAAAGCCTTATGGATGGATCAAGAAAATGGCGTGGGCAGGTGGTGAAGATGTTTGGCCTTGCGCATATGAAATAGTCCGAAACTACAACATGGATAATGATACTTTGGCAGCGTTGTTGAAGAAAGTAGATTTAGAGGGAATGTCTTCTACTGATGTAGCAACAGAATGGTTGATGGCTAACGATGACAAATGGAAAGAATGGGCATCGTGCGCAATGTAAATGACTAAAAATCATCAAAATTTTAATAATTTTACGCCGGCGGTTTCGTCGGCGTATTTACCTTATTGGCCAATAAAATGAAATTTAGAAGTGATGTTGTTTTACTTGAGCCCATGCGCCTGCTTTTGTGGGCTTTCTTTTTTACATTTGTTTTTTTCGTAATAAATATTGGTCCGGACTGGATGAGTAGCTTTCCTGAGGCTCTTATTTTTCCAGTAGCTGAAAAAGTTGGTTCAGGATTAAATTGGTTTGCGCGGGATGCCAAAATAGCTGGCGTACCGATGCAAGAAATTACACGTAGTGTGGCGTCCTTTTTCGATCTAATTATCGACGCAACTGTGGTAGTTTTATCCAAAGGAATATTCACCGGCCGTGGCTTGAATGTGTCTCAATTGGTTCCACCGTTGTCATGGATGTCAATTGGAGGATGTCTAGCAATAGTTTCGTACAGATTTGGCGGGCGTAATCTGATAGTAATCACATCAATTGCTGTCCTTTTTTTAGTTCTTTTTGGCCTATGGCAAAATGCCATGGTAACTTTGGCTAGTGTGCTTGTGAGTGTTCTGTTAGCCATGGCAATTGGACTCGCACTAGGCATTTGGTCATTTAAAAGCCAAAATGTTGAAAATGTGACGCGTGGCGTCATGAATGTGATGCAAACTGTCCCAATTTTTTCATATTTAGTTCCAACCCTATTATTATTCGGGTACGGACCTAGCGCAGCTCTTGTTGCAACTGTAATTTATGCTCTGCCGCCAATGGTTCATAATACTGTTTTAGCATTAAAATCTGTTCCAACTGAAACAACAGAATGTGGCGTCATGATAGGCTGTAGGCCACGACAACTCCTATGGCAGGTTCAGTTACCTGTTGCCCTTGGTAGGCTAGCCGTTGGTATGAATCAAACAATAATGATGACATTAAATATGGTTATAATTGCCTCAATGATAGGTGCCGGTGGACTTGGGTTTAATGTTTTACAGGCTTTAAGAAAGCTTGATATTGGTTCCGGGCTAGAGGCTGGTATGGGAATTGTTGCATTAGCTATTATCCTTGACCGAATAAGCCAAGCTGCAGCACAGCGCGCAGCGAACGGCAAACATTTGGAACCTGGTCAAAGGCCTCTGTGGCAATTGCTGGTTGTTTGGCTTATATTTTCTTCTGTAATAGCATTCATTTTTACACCTATGCAAACTTGGCCCGATGCATGGGAAATATCCACCGCCAGCTTTTGGAACGCTGCGGTAACCTGGGTTAATATGAATTTGTTTGATATTCTTGAGGGGGCACGTAACTTCGCACTTCTTGAAATTATGCGACCATTCAATCGTTTTTTGCAAAGTGCCCCATGGAGTTTGGTTGTAGCGTCTGTAGTGGCTTTAGCTTTTTATTTGGGGGGCTTTAAGCTTGCGGTTTATTGCGCGCTACTTATGTTTTTCATATTGCTCACCGGTTACTGGGCGCCAGCTATGGCCTCCGTGTATTTGATCACTATTTCTGTGCTGATGGCGGTTATGATTGGTTATCCTATAGGTTTTTGGCTTAGCTCACAGCCTCAGCTTAAAGATACTGCAAATTTCATTTTGGATACGATGCAAACTCTGCCAACTTTGGTTTATCTGTTACCTGCCGTTATGCTATTCAGAATTGGTGATGTTTCTGCCGTAATTGCTGTAATTTTATATGCTTTGGCACCTGCTGTGCGTTACGCGATGGTTGGTATGTCCCAGGTTTCACCAGCATTATTAGAGGCTGCTCAAATATCTGGTTGTACACGCTGGCAAACTTTAAAATGGATACGTTTTCCTGCTGCGCTTCCAACACTTTTAATTGGAGTTAATCAAACAATTATGATGGCATTTTCCATGTTAATAATTGCTGCGCTTGTGGGCACCAAAGATTTGGGACAGGAAGTGCTAATTGCATTGAACAGATCGCTTGTCGGCGAGGGACTCGTTGCTGGTTTTTGTGTGGCTTGCTTGGCCTTAATATCCGATGGGCTCCTTAAAGCTGCAGCATCAAAAGCTGAAGTGAGTACCATTAGAAAGATAAACTCATGAGTAAAAATTCGATAGAAAATGAGAGACCAGTAATAAGTTGTCTTAATGTCTGGAAAGTTTTTGGGGCTAATGCAACTGATTTTGAAAAAGAAAAATTGGATAATCTTAATGAGAACACTTTAACTGCAAAAAAATGGACTGCCGCAGTTTGTGACGTTTCGTTTGACATCGGCCGAGGGGAGGTATTCGTTATTATGGGCTTATCGGGCTCGGGCAAGTCTACGATGGTCCGATGTATGTCTCGCTTGATAGAACCTACTAGCGGAGACGTAAATATAGAAGGTGAAAATCTTCTATCAGTTTCAGATGAAAAGTTAATAGAAATCAGACGCCAAAAAATGGGTATGGTTTTCCAACACTTTGCTCTTTTACCCAATCGTGATGTTTTAGGAAACGTTGCTTTTCCGCTTCAAGTGCAAGGAATTTCAAGAAAGGAGCGTGAAGTAAGGGCTTCTGAGATGATCTCATTAGTTGGTTTGGAAGGAAGAGAGAATTTCTTCCCGGCTGAATTGTCTGGAGGCCAACAGCAACGCGTTGGCATTGCACGAAGTCTCGCAAGTAATCCGTCAATATGGTTTTTAGACGAGCCTTTTTCGGCCTTAGATCCACTTATTAGGTCTGATCTCCAAGATGAGTTGTTAAGACTTCAAGCACAACTTAACAAAACTATCGTTTTTATTACTCATGACTTGGATGAAGCTATAAAAATTGCAGACAGAATAGCAATTATGGACCAAGGGCGCATAGTACAAATTGGTACGCCTGAAGATTTAATCATGAGGCCCGCAAATGAATATGTGGCGAGGTTTACCAAGGGAGTTCCAAAATCAAAGGTAGTCAAAGTGTCTACTATTATGAAACCTGTGGCTGGAAACCATGCAAAAACCTCCTCATTTTTGAATATAAACGACAGAGTAGCCGACGTTGCCGATATATTGACCAAGACGCAAGAAGCCATAGGTGTGCGAAATGATGGAGGCGATATTGTTGGCGTTGTGGATCGAGAAACCTTTATTCGAATTTTGGCCGGAGCAGATATCAAATGACAGCTTTCCAGCAGGAGGGGCGGATTAAGGTCCAAGGTGGTAAGGTTTGGTATGGGGTTGTGGGATTTTTTGAGGGTAACCAACCACCTTTGATAGTAGTGCACGGTGGGCCGGGAATGAGCCATAACTATCTGTTGTCTTTAAAAGATGTTTCAAAAAACCGTGCTGTCATTTTTTACGATCAACTTGATGCTGGCAAATCAGATAAACCGGATGATCCTGACAACTGGAATCTACCAAGATTTTTAGATGAAATTAATTGTATTTGCGCTGAACTCTCAATTGAAAAATTTAATTTATTTGGCAATTCTTGGGGTGGAACAGTTGCTGCCGCATATGCTGCGCAAAAGCCCTTTGGATTAAATAAGTTGATCTTATCAAGCCCGCTAATCAAGACGTCCGTTTGGGTAGAAGATAATGAATTACATCGCAGTAATTTACCGATAGAAATTAAGATCATTATGGAAACATGCGAAAATAATGGTGACACCGGCAGCGAGGCATACATGAACGCTGTTGATCAGTTTAATAAAAAACACTTTTGCCGAGTTAATCCATGGCCTGATGGATTAGTGCAGACGATGAATTTGCTGAATGTCAATTGTTACCAGAAAATGTGGGGTCCAACAGAATTTATGTGTACTGGATTACTGAAAAACTATGATGGTAGTAAAGATTTATACAAAATTGAGGTTCCAACGCTAGTAACTTGCGGAAAGTTTGATGAAGCAACACCGCAAAGCACAGAAAAATTTTCAAAGATGATACCTAGAAGTGAATTTAAAGTTTTTCAAAAGTCATCGCACTTAGCATTTATTGAAGAACAAAATGCTTACATGTCGGCAATTAATAATTTTTTAAACTAATCAGTGACATCTATAAACATGTATATCATTGGTACCGAAGTACTTCAGAAATTTCAGTATACAATGTATTAAAAATTTAATTTACGATTAATTCCGCAAATATTAGTGCAGTGCTCCTATGCAGAGCTTGGCTATAAACAATAACTCAGCTTACGAGGATTGCAGATGGTTACTGAAAAGTCTTCCCAAATAATTATAGTTGGTGGCGGCATTATAGGCTGTTCAACCGCCTATCATCTTGCAAAGATCGGTTGCGAAGTACTTCTACTAGAAAAAGCAGCCCTAACTTCTGGTTCAACATGGCATGCAGCTGGCCTGGTCGGACAGTTGAGATCAAATGCTAACATTACTCAACTTTTAGGCTATTCTATAGAGCTTTATGACTCACTTGAAAGAGAGACAGGGCTTGCTACTGGCTGGAAGAAAAATGGTGGTCTACGGTTAGCCTGCAACGAAGAGCGTTGGACCGAGGTGAAGCGTCAGGCGACAACAGCGCATTCCTTTGGATTAGAAATGGAGCTCTTAACGCCAAAAGAAGCGAAAGACCTATGGCCACTAATGGAAATTAACGATCTGGTAGGGGCTGCTTTTTTGCCGACTGATGGCCAGGCGAATCCGTCGGATATAACTCAAGCATTAGCTCGTGGGGCGCGTAATAGCGGAGCAACGCTAGTTGAAAATTGCCCTGTAAACGAGATTATTATTGAAAATGATAAGGTAGTTGGCGTTCAAACTACAAACGGATTTATAGGATGTGAAAAGCTAGTTCTATGTTGTGGACAATGGACACGTAATCTGGCCGCAACTATTGGTGTTAGCGTACCTTTAGTTTCTGTTGAACATCAATACCTGATCACAGAACCGTTTGGTGTACCTTCAAATTTACCGACCCTTCGTGATCCCGATAGACTGACCTATTATAAAGAAGAGGTTGGGGGGCTTATAATGGGCGGATATGAGCAAAATGGCATACCTTGGGCTCAAAAAGGTATTCCTGAACATTTTGAGTTTCAGCTTTTAGAGTCCAATTTTGATCATTTCGAACAACTAGTAGATTTGGCGTTGCCGCGAGTGCCTAAATTGGAGGAGGTGGGTGTTAAACAACTTCTGAACGGGCCAGAAAGTTTTACACCGGATGGTAATTTCATTATTGGTGAAGCGCCGGAGATGGCAAATATTTTTGTTGGTGCTGGCTTTAATGCCTTTGGTATTGCTGCCGGTGGCGGGGCTGGAATGGCTCTTGCAGAGTGGGTAGCTATTGGTGCGCCTCCTTATGATTTATGGTCTGCGGACATTCGTCGTTTTGGTTCGCCTCATAAAGAGATCGATTGGGTGCGAACACGAACATTAGAGGCCTATGGTAAACATTATACTATGGCATGGCCGTCTGAAGAAAACCAAAGTGGTCGACCATGTCGCCGCTCGCCGCTCTATGAGGTCCTCAAAGATGATGGAGCAGTTTTTGGAGAAAAACTTGGTTGGGAGCGTCCTAATTGGTTTGCCGAGAAGGGTGAGGACGCTTTTGATGTTTATACTTTTGAACGACCTAACTGGCACACCGCCGTTGGTCGAGAACACAGGGCCGCTAGAGATGCTGCTGTCTTGTTCGATCAAACGTCATTTGCAAAATATAGTTTGACTGGTGATGACGCAGAAGCGGCATTGCAGTGGATAGCTTCTAACAGAGTAAGCAAACCTGTAGGGACAATAATATACACGCAAATGCTTAATGATAAGGGTGGCATAGAATGTGATTTAACGTGTGTCCGTAAAAGTGAGACGGAGTATTATATTGTTACGGGCACAGGTTACGCGACCCATGACTTTAATTGGATTGAACGTAATATACCTTCTGGACTGAATGTGGATCTGGTCGATGTAACCTCATCCTATGCAGTCCTTTCTCTCTTTGGCCCAGAGTCTCGTAACATCTTACAGATTATTTCTAAAAAAGATTTGAGTAACGAAAGTTTCCCGTTTGGGCATGCAAAGGAAATTGATGTCGCAGGGCACCCAGTTTTGGCTATGCGTGTTACTTATGTCGGTGAATTGGGATGGGAGTTACATTTTCCCAAAGAACATGCTTTAGAAATTTACAGCGCGATTCATGAAGTTGGTAAACCTCTGGGACTACGAAACGCAGGGTATCGTGCTATCGAAACATTGCGCCTGGAAAAGGGCTATCGCGCTTGGGCATCGGATATAGGTCCCGATCATACACCAGATGAAGCAGGCCTTGGCTGGGCTTTAAAAATGAAGTCAAATATATCGTTTAAAGGTAGATCTGCCGTAGCAGAACAGCGACAAAACGGCGTGAAGAAAATCATGGCAACCTTTACAACGGAGCCAACGGTTATTCTATCCGGTAGGGAAACAATTTATAGAAACGGAGAGCGTTGCGGGTGGTTGAGCTCTGCAGGTTATGGGTACACAATTCAAAAATCTATCGGTATGGGCTATGTGCGAAGTGATGATTTCATAGATGATGATTATGTATTGAACGGGTCTTATGAGTTGGAGGTGGCTACTATACGCGTTAAGGCGAATATTACCTTAGAGCCATTGTACGATCCTAAAATGGAAAAAGTTAGAGGCTGATAGTTTTTGTTATTTAAAGCAAAACTGACTGAAATTTAGACTTTGAAATTCAATTTTTAAGATTTTGATGAGTTAAATTGGGAATATCAGAGTTCTTAATTGTGATAAGCCCAACTTTGTCTCTGATGATATTTATTAATTGGGAGATTTAATCTCCATATTTCCAGTCTTACCTTATGATTTTAAATTTTGGCGTAAATTCTAAAATATTTGGCATAAAATCCAAAATCTATTTTATTTGATATGATACTTTCTTTTGCAGTGTGAACAATATTGCTTGCTTATAAATGGAGAAGGATAATGAAACAGATATTGATACCACTTGTCAGCCTTAGTGCGTTAGTTGCTTGTGACATGAATGGTGATGCTGGTACTGAAGGCTCAGGTTTATGGAGCATTCGATACAAAAGTGCTGAGGAACAAATCACCTATTTTACTCTTAAGTGCGAAAAATATGGCTATGAGCAAAATACTGACGCGATGCGTGACTGTGTTGCAGATGAAATGCGTAACATCGATTAAGTCTTTTAATATAGCGGGTGAAAAATATATGAATATCACCCGCTATATTGTCAGGCTGTATAGTATGAAATCAGTTTTTTTATTATACTTGTCGTACAGAGATCTAGCAGTGTAGTTGGATTCTTGCGTCAGCCAACGGACGCCAGAAAGATTACGAGAACGGGCAAAGTCTAACACCTGATCTATCAGTGCTTTTCCAACACCTAACCCACGACTGTCGGGTGAAACGTAAAGATCGCTGAGATAACAAACCGTATTGCCGCTCAAGGATCGATGCATCAACTGATACTGTGTAAACCCTAAAGTATTTCCACTTTTATCCAGTGCTATATCGCACCAAAAATTATTATTTAAGTCAAAAATCCAATTCCAAACTTCATCTAATTTTTCATCCTTGACTGACGTTTTATAAAATTCTGCATAAGCCTGAAACATACGTTCCCAAACAGATCGATCTTTTGTTTCAAGGGGGCGGATAGTTAGCTTCATTTGTATAGCCTTTAGTTTAGCTCGCAAACAATCACGGCAAAAAACTTGCGTATTCACTTTTTATTAGGTGAATATTAATCAAGTGAGATCTGAATTGAATTACTTTTTAAAAACTGAAGAGTGAGAATGAAGCAAAAGCAATAACGCCAATGCCCATGGTCACGATGACATGGTTCGTTAGCATCGCTGCCAGCAGCGCTATCGACGCTGCACACCAAGTTTCCGCAGGTTGTCCCATCAAGGAGGCCGCAACTAGACTAACAATAATTAGTCCAGGCAGTTCATCTAATATCCATGAGAACTGGGAAGATCTGATCCTATCACCAGCTAACAAACCAAGAAATCTTATAAAAAAAGCAGCGATGGAAAGTGTTAGGATTAAGATCCAGTATTCATTTGGCATTCTTATCGCCTTTTTTAATAATCAAAAAATTGGAAGCAATTAAACCACATAGAGCGCCAGCTACTATGGCATATGCCTTAGGTAATCCCAGCCATATGACTGCGGTTGTGGCTACAAATGCGATAAACCAAGGAACAATATTAGAGTTTCCTCGCCATAGACCTCGCGCCATAGCGATGAATGCAGCAGTAAACGCAAAACTAAGCCCGAACTGCTGCAGATTAGGTATTCCAGCACCAACTAGAGCACCTCCTGCTGTAGAAGCTGTCCAAACACTTATGATTACTAGGCCTGATCCAATTAAAAACGATGCGCCAATCTCATTTGATTTTGCCCTTTCAGACATTGTGAGTGCCCAATTTTCATCCCCTGTAATATGTATAGTAAGTAATTTCAGTCCGATAGACATACCGGCTAACACCTCAGATAATGAGGCTATGATCCCTATATACCGGAGGTTGAGTGCTGCGCCTGCAAGTGCTGCTCCCAATATGGCTGATGAATTCGAAAATTGTTCAACTGCTACGATTTGGGACGACCCGGCATGAACGGCAGCGCTCATAAGGCCAACGCCCCACCAGGGAAATCCAATTTGAGCAGCTAAGAGACCAAAGGCGAATCCGTAGATTGCCACGCCTATGGCCAGTGGTAGTATTGCAACGGCACCTTTTTTCATGATTAGGCGAGTAGGCTATTACAGAGAAAATTGGAACCATAATTCAAATCGAGCGATAATGCTGAATTTGTTAGCCTCGACTGCCTTTACGGCCATCTCTCGTCGCCAAGATGGCCTTAGTGCTTTTTTCTATGGGCCCCTTTCAGTAAGTCATTCTGCATGCTCATCTCACCATACATCCACTTAAGACGGCGGTTTTCTTCCGCCATCGCCTTCATCTGCGATACCATCGACGCGTCCATGCCGCCAAACTTTGCACGCCATTTGTAAAAGCTCGCACTGCTCATCCCATGTTCACGGCAAAGCTCAGAAACCGGCACACCGCTTTCCGCCTGCTTCAAAATACCCATGATCTGCGCGTCGCTAATTGTCCATTCTTCATCAAAAATCTCCTCAGATATCTTCCCAAGAAAATTCTACTTTTGAACACCACTAATTTTAGGGAGGATTATCGTCATTCGGTAAGCTTTGTATTAGATTTGTAAAATCTCTCATTTAAAAAGTCGTCTCGTGCGCTGAAGGCCCAGATATTCACTAACGTATTCGTGACTTGCTTTTCGCTATCATAATATATGAAATATATGACATATATGAAATCTTCAAAAGTTAAATAACATCGCCTTCACAGAGCCTAAGTAGGATAGCACCTAACTAATCTATTAACCAATCTATCTCGGACTTACCGAGTCTCAAATACTGAGTCTATTATTTTGGCAGTAATTGAACAATTTTTGGCACATTTTGAACAGTTTGTTTTTTTTATTGATTTATAAAAAAGCAGTAATTGAAATCAATGAAAAGGGTAACTAGCAAATTTCAGTTTTGATGAAATTCTTATGCGCTTAAATATTTTGAGCCTAGAATGATAAAAACAAAAGAGTACATCTTTGTTTTGTTCAAAATGATAATGCCAAGTTAAATTGTTATTTAAGTGTTTAACCATTGGGATATGATTTAAATTGGAAAGAAAGCCTCTTAATACCGAAAGGCAGCCCACCAGAGGGCTGGCAGAAGGTTCTATGGTTTGGATAGATAGTGGTGAGTTTCTTATGGGATCAGAGCACCACTATGCTGAGGAAGCGCCAGTGCGTGAAATACGTGTTTCCGGATTTTGGATTGATCAATATGCGGTCACAAATGCTGAGTATGCCAATTTTATTGAAAAAACTGGATATGTAACAGTTGCTGAAAGGCCTCTTGATCCATCAAATTTTCCGGGAGTTGATCCATTTTTGCTGCAGGCGGGCTCTATGGTCTTTAGCATGACTAAAGGACCGGTCAGTTTGCAGGATATTCGGCAATGGTGGTCTTATGTCCCCGGTGCATCTTGGCGTCATCCCGAAGGTCCAGGAAGTGACCTCAAAGGTCGAGCAAACCATCCTGTTGTCCAAATAGCATTTGAAGATGCAAAAAGTTACGCTGCGTGGGCTTCTAAAGATATACCCACAGAAGCCGAGTGGGAATTTGCCGCTAGGGGTGGATTGGAAGGTGCGGAGTACGTCTGGGGAAATAGTTTTGAACCGGACGGAAAACGTATGGCCAAGACCTGGCAAGGTGATTTTCCCTGGCGTAACAAAGCGAAAAAAAAGCTCGAAAGAACATCACCCGTTGGATCATATCCGGGTAATGGCTATGGGCTATTTGATATGGTGGGTAACGTCTGGCAATGGACATCGGATTATTACGTTGCAGGCCATCCTTCTAAAAAGCAAGAAGGGCCATTCTGTTGCACTCTTGATAACCCAAGAGGCCCTACAATGCATCAAAGTTTAAATTCGCACACCAATGGCATACCGGTGCCAAGTAAAGTTGTAAAAGGCGGCTCGTTTTTATGTGCGCCCAGCTATTGTCGTCGCTATCGACCAGCAGCGCGCCACGCCCAGCAAATAGACACTGGTATGAGCCATATCGGTTTTCGATGTATTAAACGACTAAGCCAAACAGAAAAGGAAATTAAATAATGAGTGAAGAAACTAATAAATCGTCCGGTATAAGTAGGCGGTCGATGCTGATGTCCAGTGCTTCGGCCCTGGCGTCAGTGGGGGCAGTGGCATCAACGGTTACTGAAGTCGCTGCGCAAAGTAACGCCAACACAGGAGAACGTCCTAATATTCTTGTTATTTGGGGAGATGACATCGGCCAATCTAATATATCTGCGTATACGATGGGTTTGATGGGATATCGCACTCCCAACATCGATCAGATAGCAAAAGAGGGAATGATTTTTACCGACTACTACGGCGAACAATCCTGCACGGCGGGTCGCTCGTCGTTTATTATGGGGCAGTCAGTTTTTCGCACAGGTCTCTCAAAGGTTGGTCTGCCAGGTTCACCCTTAGGAATGCAAGAAGAAGATCCCACAATCGCTGGACTTTTGAAAGGTCAGGGGTATTCGACAGGTCAATTTGGTAAAAACCACCTTGGTGATTTGGACGAACACCTACCTTCAAATCATGGTTTTGATGAGTTTCTTGGCAATCTTTACCACTTAAATGCGGAAGAAGAGCCTGAGAACGAAGATTATCCAGGTGATCGTATTATGCCAGATGGGCGTACTTTTCTGGAAACCTATGGCCCTCGTGGCGTTATTCGCTCCTCCGCTGACGGGGTTATCGAGGATACCGGACCTCTTACCAAGAAACGTATGGAAACTGTTGATGATGAGACAGTCGCTGCGGCGATTGACTTTATTCGGCGTAAAAATGACGAGGGGGTCCCATGGTTTTGCTGGTGGAGCGGAACGCGTATGCATTTCAGGACACATGTCAAAGATGAGATGCGTGGAATTTCTGGTCAGGATGAATACTCTGACGGTATGGTCGAGCACGACATGCACATTGGTCAATTTTTAAAAGTCCTTGATGAACTTGATATCGCTGACAACACCATTGTGCATTACTCGACTGACAATGGCCCCCATATGAATACATGGCCTGATGCCGCAATGACGCCATTCTTCGGCGAAAAGAACACCAATTGGGAAGGTGGATGGCGCGTACCCTCAATGGTGCGCTGGCCTGGTAAAATTGAGGCTGGTTCAGTCTCAAACGAGATCATGCATCACATGGATTGGTTGCCCACATATCTTGCTGCTGCAGGGCGCCCGACAATAAAAGAGGAATTATTGGATGGTATTACTGTTGCTGAAGTGGGCGGTGGTAGAGACTACCGTGTGCATTTGGATGGTTACAACTTTCTGCCGTTTCTAACTGGTAAAGAAGCGAAAGGTCCGCGCAAGGAAATTTTCTACTTCTCTGATGACGGAGATCTGACCGCTTTGCGTTTTGAGGATTGGAAATTAATTTTTCTTGAGCAAGAAGCCTATGGCACACTGCGTGCTTGGGTAGAACCATGGAAAGAACTGCGTGTACCTTTAATGTTCAACCTACGCCGTGATCCGTATGAACGCAGTTATCGTACGTCAAATACCTATTATGACTGGATGATTGACAGAGTGTATTTCCTTGTTCCGGCACAGGAATATGTCGGGAAATTTCTTTCTACATTTAAGAATTATCCACCACGTCAAAAGGCTGCCAGTTTCAGTCTAGACCAAGTGATGGAAAAACTTATACTTCCAGCAGGCAATCCCTAATCAAAGAAGCCTATTCCACTTTTATATTCGGAGTAGGCTCGATCAAATATAAAGGATTTATTAGGTTTTCATCTGCTATTGCTAAGTTTTAACGTTTTCATAGTCATATGGCATACCGTGGGCATTAAGAGAATGTTAAAATGGCATTTAATTATGACAGGCAATAGCAGAATTTATCATCCACTTTGGGGTTTAATGTTGATCTAATAAAGAACGAAGGGTAGGGGTGCTTCGAAGACATCAGAGTTCGTAGTTTTGTGCAAAAGTGGTCACTATTGCACTTTGAAATTAATTATTAATTTTGGCGCAAAATGGGCAGTTTATTTTTTAAGATTTGTTAATATCTTTTTGTCGATTCTGGATGCGTTCTGCACCCGATATAGGAGCTAAGGGCGTTAAGTTAATACATCAGCTGAGTATTAAATGAAATTAAATATTATAAAATCAGATACGTGTTAGCCTGCATAATTAAAAGGACATATTTTATGAAATATTTTATTGCGGCCGGATTAAGTATGTTTGCTTCGGCAATCTTAGCAGACCCGCTTCCCTCGTGGTCCGAAACGGACACCAAACAAGCGATTATCAACTTTGTTGAAAGGGTCACTGATCCAACATCTCCCGACTATGTGACGGCAGAAGATCGTGTGGCTGTGTTTGATAACGATGGTACCTTGTGGAGCGAACAACCTGTTTATTTTCAGCTTGCGTATGCATTATATAGTTTGGAAAAAAAAGCTGCCTCTGATCCGTCTATTTTGACTAGCGATACGCTAAGGGCGGCTGCCAGTGGTGATGTTGAAACCGTTATTGAATCTGGTAGTGAAGGATTGCTTGAAGTAATAGCTGTAAGCCATTCGGGAATGACGGTTAACAATTTTCAGGATGATGTGGTAAACTGGCTAGAAAACGCGCGCCATTCTACGACTGGAAAGCGTTATACCGATATGGTTTACCAGCCAATGCAAGAATTATTGCGGTACTTACGCGATGAAGACTTTCAAACTTATATTGTATCTGGCGGTGGCGTTGATTTTATGCGTGCTTTCTCAAAAGAAGCATACAATATTCCCAACCAACAGGTTATTGGATCGACTGGACCTGCTGAATATTCCGACGGTGAAATAATCAAATTGGCAGGTGACGTCTTTATAAATGACAAAGAGGGCAAACCTCTAGGAATAAGTAGTCGAATTGGAAAACGTCCAATTTTTGCCAGTGGTAATTCTGACGGAGATTTTGCAATGTTGGAATACACAACAGCGGGTCCTGGACCTAGTTTTGGGATGCTTTTACACCATACAGATGGAGAACGTGAGTTCGCCTATGACCGAGAAGGTCACATTGGAGTTTTGAATAAAGGCTTAGATGAAAGCGGTGAACGAGGCTGGGTGATTATCGATATGGCGAGTGACTGGAAACAGGTCTGGCCTTGAATATTAAGAGTTGCAATTAGTTCCTAGCATTATTTCTGAACCTGCTGGACCTATTTTAGAAGTAACTCTTTCCTCTGTTCACATCGCATTTAATAAGGATTTTTTATCCACAGGATAAAATGAATAGGTTTCCTTTTATTTTGTGGAATGTCCTTTTCTATGCTGGCAACATTCATCATGAAAGATACTGAAAATAACTGAAAGATCGCCTTGGTGAGAACAGCGTGATTTCCGAAGTTTGCGGACAGACTAGCTATATTGTTGTTGTTATAATTTAGATCGAGCCGTTTATGGGGCGTTTTTAACTAATTTGTTTCACCTTCCCAAGTTAATCTTATGAACGCATATCATATCCCGCAACAAGCTAGCTGCCGCAAGTGATATGATTTCCGTATGATCAAAAGATGGTGAAACTTCCACAAGATCTGCTCCAACTAAACTTAGACCAATCAATCTTCGAACTATTGATTGTGCCTACCATGTAGATAGGCCACCACACACGGGCGTGCCGGCACTAGTCGATAGTGACGGTAACTTACTTTCTGTGTGTAGAAAAACACATTTGTTTGGTGAGATGGACCGGCCCCAATTTACTGCAGGTGAGAGCCTTTGCCCGCTTGTTCAATTCAAAGACTAGTCTGCTGGGTTGGCAATATTCTACGATTTTGAATTTTCTGAATTAGTACGGGCGTACGCATTAGCTGGTGCTGAAGTTGTACTCATTCCAACTGCGAATATGCAGCCTTATACAGGTATTGCTATCAGGTTTGTTCCTGCACGTGCTGAAGAAAACGAAATTTATGTCGCCTACGCTAATCGTGTTGAGTCGGAAGGAAATTTTGAATATTGTGGCCTGTCTTGCGTTGTTGGTCCTGATGGCTTGGATCACGCACGGGCTGCGGTTGAAGAAGAAATAATATACGCAAGCCTACCCAAAGAACATTTGACCAATATTCGAAAATCTCTATCTCATCTTAATGATCGAAGTCCTGAACTTTATTCTTGATTTTTAGATTTCTTAACTGGATAAGTTTTACTTAGATATTTTGCAGCAGATAATTATCAAATTTCCTCTTAAATTCATTATGTTAAAGATCATAGTTAGACTAGAAGGGAGCCAAAATTTTATTGAAACGCAAACCCTGTATATTTTAGATAGTCCACTATTTTAGGTTCTTTGATGTTACGCAAGTTAATAAATATTTTAGAGCCAATGACCGTGGCACCGGGTATAGTAATGATATCGCTGTCGGCTATTGCGCTTGGTGCAGCATTTGGTGGTTACCTTCCGCTGATCGCACTTTGGATGGAGACCCTTGATGTTTCATTCCAACAGATTGGCATTGTGAGTGGTGCGGCAGCGCTTGGCATTGTGTCTAGCGCTTTTTTTGCTCCACGGCTTGCTCAAAAATATGGTTATGTGGCGACAATCAATTTCGGGTTAGTCTTGGCTGCAATTATGACTGTACTTTTTCGTTACACTGAAAATTATGCTGTCTGGTTGGCTATCCGTTTTGTTAGTGGCCTTGGTCTAGGCTTGCATTGGGTGCTGACTGAAGCATGGTTAGCGAATATTGTTTCTGACCGCGGACGCACGCGGGTAATGGCAATATATGCTACGGCTATTTCGGTTGGCTTTGGTGCTGGCCCCGCGATTATCTGGATATTCGGTTTTGCAACATATACGCCATTCTATCTTATTGCCGCATTTTTATTGATTGCCGCATTGCCGATTTACATGCTTCGCGGGCACGAGCCAAAATCAGAATTTTCAGGGGCAGGTTCGCCATTATTACTTATCCGCCGAGCTCCGACAGTAGCTTGTGCTTGCTTTGTCGCTGGTGGCGTTGATCTTGCTTTGATTAGTCTGGTTCCAGTGATGGTTGCGCGCAGTCCTGGCGCTGAACCAGTTTTGGCGCTGTCGCTTGTTCCAGCAATGGCACTTGGAACTATGCTTCTGCAGTATCCAATTGCTGTTATGGCTGATCGGTACGGCCTGCGAAAAGTTAGCATGATTATAGCAACCACAGGACTGGCATTGTGCAGCCTCATCCCATTTTTTCTTGATTCTATAATAATCGCGATCAGCGTCGCTTTTCTTGGTGCTGGTCTTGTGTATGGGCTGTATTCAATTGGGCTTGCGATGCTTTCTAAAAGGTTTACTAGTGGTGAAATTGTTGCTGCTAATGCTGGGTTTGTGATAATTTTTGAGTTTTCAAACCTGCTTGGACCGGCGGTAGCTGGTGTTCTTCTCGATATAAATATACGGTTGGGTTTGCCAATTTTTATGATGTGTATTGGTGCTTTTTATTTAATAATTTCATGGGTTCGTCGAGATGCAAATCTGGATAAGTAATTCTGATATTTAGAAAACTGAATACAACGATTACCGACGAGACTCTATCTTATAAGTGCGTTCGAGAGTGGATTGTCAGTACAAAAATTGTGATTTTGAAAATGAGTTTAAGCGCTAAGTCATATTAAATAAATTCTTGTTATGTAGGTGTAGAGATAAATTAAATGATGAAAAAAATTAGTAATGTGAGGTTACTTCCATTTTTAGCCGTTCTGCTGGGATCTCCGTCGCATGCTGACTGGACCAAAGTTTCTGCAAATGACAATTCTAACTGTGCGCTTTATGTTAATTTAGTCAATATAAAGATGGACGATGGAAGCTTATATTTTTGGCAGTTATATGATTGTTTGGAACCCGACCAATCTGGAAATTTGTCTTTTAAGACCTTAAGTGAAATTAATTGTAGCTTTCCCAAAAGATATCGAGATCATTATTCTTTTCATTACTCCACCTTAATGGCTGGAGGGGAGCCTAATTTAACTTATAACCAGACAACAGAGTGGATAAACTCCGCTCTTGGCTCCCCAATAGAAAATCTCTTGGACCTAATCTGTAAATAGTCAAGCCAACTGAAATAATAAGTGTCATTGAGTTCGATTATAAGTTGGTAAATGTTTTATCGTTTAACAGATATACGAACCTAAATACTTTCCATCTGATATTTTAATTTTGGGGCTGTCCTAGGTAACCAACATTGAGGTTACAATGGAACACATGAGAAAGAGTCGTTTAAGTCAGCACAAACAAGGCCGTCTAATTGAGCATTTTGTAGCCGGCACTACGGCGCGAACGGCGGCGAGGCTTTGTAAGGTTCACCGCAATACCGCCGCCTACTATTTCCTTCGTCTGCGTAAAACTATTGCCTACGAACTGGAGGCGGAGAGTAAGGCGATGTTCGACGGAGAAATTGAAGTTGATGAAAGCTACTTTGGTGGCAGGCGGAAAGGAAAACGCGGGTGCGGTTCTGCAGATAAAATCCCTGTATTTGGATTATTAAAAAGGTGTGGAAAAGTTTATAACAAAATTATTCCAGATGCTTCGGGCACCACGCTGATGCCCATCATAGAACGCAAGGTGGTTCAGGATAGCATCGTTTATTCCAACTTCTGGCGCCGCTATAATGTACTGAACATGTCAGACTTCCATCACTTCCGTGTCATCCATTCTACGCTCTTCGCAGACCGCCACAATCACATCAATGGCATTGAGAATTTCTGGAACCAGTCCAAGCGCCACATGCGTAAATTCAACTGTGTTCCCAGGGCGTATTTTGGGTTATTCTTGAAGGAATGCGAGTGGAGATTTAACAATAGTGACCCGGCAGCGCAGTTATCGCAACTAAGACAAAGGGTTAGAAAATATCTGAATTAGTTATCTGGGATAGCCTTTAAAAGTAAGTTACCGCTTCAGAAGGCAGCATTTAGCATGTTGTGACTTAGCGCTCCCCGCTCTTACATTTGAACTAATTGAAATTTGTGGCTTTTCAAATTGGATTAAGTCCTTATGTCACAATTACTCGCCGGACATAGGAAAATTAAAATGTTTACTTTTATTATTTTTGCTTTTGTCATAATAAGCTTAACTTTTCTTAAAATATTGTTCAGTTCTGTTTTAATTAACTCTGATATTATTCGGCTGTTATTCATTCTAATTTTTGGATTACCTTTTCTGTATTTCGCTCTTGCATACGGTGTGCTGCCGTTATTTGGTAAGTATATGGATGCAATTCTGTATCTCATAAGCGGTTCAAGTTTATCTAATAATTTATTGAATTACATACAAATACTCTAGCTAAATAAAAACAAATTTTTACATTGTGGAGTGTTGGCACCCATAGCTTACTCGATCAACCGTCATGATGAAATCTGGCTAATATCTGTGATATTAAAGAGATTTAATTAAGATATTAATATAGTGAAAATTTCTAAAAATTTGCTGTCTCTTACAAAGTAGACAACTGCGCATGTGCAGACGATAAAAAACTATACAGAAGGGGATAAGACTACAGTTATGATATGTTCCCAAAACTAAATTTAAGGTGGACTGTGTTTCTTATTAGATTTGTACCGACCTCAGGCCTTTAGGTACACTTACCCCGACGGTAGCCCTTTTAACTAAAATATCTTCGGGTCCTAATTTTGTTCAGGCTACGGTCAAAGTTGATTTGTTAATGGCAAGTTTATGACCTGATTACGTGAGGTGGTTGGGACAATTTCTATTTTGGTTCATGGACGTAATCAAATTGGTCAAATTCTCTTGAGAGGTTATTAAACACATTGAAGGCTTGAGAAGGGCTAAAATTTTCAACCAAACCATTTTTTAAATCATACTCATCCCACATCATGATACCAAGGTCTTGCTGCCTCATCGTCCAAGATGCGAATATCCTGCGATTGGTAAAACTTTCTTTTAACATTTGTATATTGTCATGGCGCGTGTCACTTTTAATTTTATTAAAAGTTTGTTCTACAGCAGTGGTAGGACCCTCTAAAAGTTGTAGGTATAAATCTGCACCATAAATGAGCAGTCCCGTAACCTTGACATTGGGGTTATTTTTTCGCGAACTTGAAAAAATTTGTTCTACAATATTATTTGTAAATCCTACGGGTCGGGAACTGTAGATTATATGCTTGAGTTGGGTAGTCTCTGGTTTTGGCAATTTATCAGGCTCCAAATAGTTTACTTGAAACAGTACATACTACAAATTAAAAATTTTAATACTTTTTTAATTATCATTTACGATACTGAATATTTACGGCTGCTGCGTCTCTCGTTGGAAGCGCAATAAGATATGCCATGTCTCTCAAGTGCTACCATCGAGCACCATTGCAAAGAAGCTTAAAAATGTGGAAATACTTCTTTAGTGCGGTATGAAAATCAATGCTTTAGCATTGGCTGTGAGGGGTGAGCTGGCAAAATCGGTCATAGCGATGCCATTATTTCCATGCTCATGCGTGCCTTGGGGTGCCAAAGTGACTTGGCTTGAATAGGGTGCAACACTGGCTGTAACACAAGCATTTCAGCCTCGATGGACCAATCTCTTCTGTAATGCCAAGTGCGTTAGCATCCAGAATGAGTACGTCAGATCGGATTAACCGAAGGCCAATCGTCAGGAAGGCTTCGAAGGAGTGAAATTGGCAAACGCCGTAAATCATAACGCGTCAAGCCTCGGGGATGAGTTTGGCTGTTCTGTCAAAGCTGTTAGTAACAAAGTTTTTATGCAGCATTTGTTTGCGAAAAAATTCTTAAAGAGATCTAAGCATAACTTCGTTTTTATAAAATTCATAATTTTACCCAATTAAAACAATGGCTAATTTTCCAAAAATCATCAAAAAGGGTATTTTCTGAGGTCTCTTTAATAAAAATAAAGGTAAAAACCTAAACAAGTTAAAGGCTCTGGAAATTTTAGAAAGTTTATACTTTCTTATAGTTAGCAGTTTTATCCATTCTGTACTGCTTTGATATGATCATTAAATTCTGGGTCTTGCATTAGAGTTTTACAACGATCAAATCGCCCTATTGCATATGCCCAGAAATCTTCTGCCGGGTTTTCATCAGCATGTTGAATCAGCCCCCAGAGGGTCCAAAGCAGATCACACAAAGCTTTATAGATAATCATGCGACCTGTTTCCGCGGCGGTAGGCTCTCGGCCAAAATAAGCCCGCATGAGTTCTGCGTCTTGTTCTGCGTCCATGCCGGCCTCAACAGATAAGTCGCCAACATCCCAAAGTGGATCATTCATGCCGGAATACTCCCAGTCAACAATCCACATTATTTTGCCAGTATCGAGAAAGTTCTCACACAATGGATCACAATGACAGGGTGCTATCGGTAGATCCTTTTCTGATAAAATATGTTTGATGGGTTCTGCCGCTGCAACGACATCATAATACCCATTTGGTAAGTCAACGTCTTTGGTTGATAATATTTTGAGATACTCATCGATCATCGAAAAAAGTTCGAATTGAAATTCAAAAGATTCACCAGAATTGTGAAGTCTGGCAAGGGCGTTGCCAGCGCGGGCAGGGGATCCTTTGCGCAATTTAAAATGCTCTGGTGTCATTGTTTCGATATCGGGCACAGTCTCGCTTATCATTAATCCAGTAATGGTCTCACCAAAAATTACATTGGGAGAAACGCCCGCTTTGGCCGCTGCCTTAGCGTTGTGGAGTTCAATGCCTCGATCAATATACTCATCTGTCCCTGAACCAGCAATTCTTACAATCACTGAGCGATCTTTGATGTCCACGCGATGTACTAAATTGGTCAGGCCACCAAGGCGCGTTATGCTTTTCACTTCAACATTTTTAAATCCAGGAGCTTTACGTAATGCCTGCATCACTATTTTGGCATGTTCGGTCATATGTTCGTCCTCGATTAATTAGGCTATTAGCGCCTTATTCTCCGGGTCGTAAACCGGACTTTCCACCAAGGTGATAGCAAAGCGCTCACCGAAAACCTCCAACTTAAAGTCTTTCTTGTCCCAGAAATTGGCTTCGAGGTAACCTCGGACTATTGTTTTGCCGACGGTATACCCAAAGCCCACTGACGTGGCTAGGGAAACTACTGCACCGCCAAGAAGAATTGTTTCACCACCAGTAACAGATAATTTTTCATCTGTCACAAAAGTACAAAGTTTGCGCGTTGGTTTGTTATTTTTTTGTTTCTCTAGTATTGTTCGACCCAAGAAATCTCCCTTTGATTTTAAATGAACCCGAAAACCGAGACCGGCTTCAATTGGCGTATAATCTGGGGTGACATCACTCGACCAATATACGTAGCCTTTTTCCAAACGCAGACTTTCAATCGCTCTATAACCAACGTTGGCAATACCAGCTTCTTTGCCTGCATTCCAAAGTAGATCATAGACGTGCGCAGCATATTCTGAGGGAATATGGAGCTCGTACCCCAGTTCGCCAACGTAGCCAATTCTTGCTGCCAGAACTTGCGCTGCTCCAACGACGATCTCACAACTTTTTGAGAATGGGATTGCTGAATTGCTAATATCGGATTCAGATACTTTTGCTAGGACTTCCCGTGACATAGGTCCAACAATATTTAAAACGGCTTTGCCAGATGTAACATCTACCAAGTGGATCAAGCCATCTTTTGGCATATTTTTCTTTATCCAGTCACTGTCATGAACACCAAAGCCAGAGCCAGTCACTAAATAGAAGTGATCCGAACCCATACGAATAAAGGTGACGTCAGCCTCAGTCCCGCCAGACGCATTACACATCTGGGTGTAAATAATCGAACCGATTGGCTTGTCCATGTTAGACACACATAGTTTTTGCAGTAGTTCTAGTGCTCCCAAACCCATAATTTCAAATTTTGCAAATGACGACTGGTCGATAAGAGCAACACGCTCTCTGACCGCTTCATGCTCTGCAGCTGCATATTTTTTCCAGCCTGGCTCAATAAAATCGAGCTGATCTACAGGTTGAACCCCCTTTGGCGCAAACCATAGTGGGCGCTCCCAGCCATTTTTTGAGCCGTAAACAGCGCCTGCTTCTTTTAAGCGATCGTACAGTGGCGAAAGTCGCAAGTTGCGCGCTGTTTGATATTCTTGACCCGGGTAACGCATCTTGTAGTGATGTTCATAATGTTCGACAGCTCGTGGATACATAAATGCACGAGTACCATGATGCGGTCCAAATCGTCTTACATCAAGTGGCCATAAATCAAGCGAAGGCGCACCGTCAACAACCCATTCTGCAATCATTTCCCCCGCGCCACCACCTGCTGCTATACCATACAAAAAACCTGTTGCTAACATAAGGTTGTCAAAGCCAGGTTGCCAACCCATGACAAAATCACCATCGGCAGAATACGGAATTGGCCCGTTGATAACCTGACGAATGCCTACTTCATTTACAATTGGTGTCACTTGGGCGGCAAGCTCTGCAAGTGGTAGAAAACGATCCAAATTTTCTGGAAGGAGTTGCCGAACAAACGGCTCAGGTATTTTTGGATTGCCAAAAGGGATAGAGCCCTCCTCATACCCACCGATTACGAGACGCCCGCCAACATCTGGCTTATAATATACCAGTCGTTCTGGATCACGAAGTGTTGGGTAATGGCCAATCTCGCCACCAGTTGACTCTGTTATAATATATTGATGCTCAACTGCGCATGCTGGAATACGAATGGCCAATTTAGCGCCTATTTCACGGCTCCACATTCCGGTTGCAAGGATCACATTTTCAGCTTCGTATCTGCCTTCTGTAGTGATCACTTCAATAACGCGACTACCTTTTACGGTGAAATCTATTACCTCAACGCCTTGTTTAATTAGAGTTCCTTGCTTGCGTGCTGCACCTGCAATAGCCTGGCACAGTGAAGCTGGATCCACATGGCCGTCAGAAGGAATGTAAGCCGCGCCCTCAAGGTCTTTTACCTCAATCAGGGGAAAGAGTTCCTGTGCTTCATTTGGAGAGATAATAGACATTTCAAGGTTAAAACTCTGCGCCATAGTAGCCAAACGTTTTGCCTCTAGTATTCGTTCTTTGGTTGCTGCCAGCCGTAGGGAACCCGTTTTTTTCCAATCGAATTGCATGCCTTCTTCATTTTGAAGACGGTCGTACATTTCGACGGATTTTTTTAACATGCGTGTCGTATTTCGAGATGAACGAAGTTGCCCTACGAGTCCTGCAGCATGCCAAGTTGCTCCTTCGGTCAGGTTTGCGCGTTCAAGCAGTGTAACGTCTTTTTCACCGTTTCGTGTCAAATGATAAGCTATAGAGCATCCAATTATGCCACCGCCAATAATTAGATGCTTTACTGCTTGTCTGTTCATTTCTGAGTTCCCGGTTGTCGCTTTAGTTTGGATTAATTACTATTGGTCTTCACTCTTTATGATACGAAATGATACCAAAAAATAAGTATTGTGAACTATGGTAGGGAAGTTTTGGTCACGTTGAATAAAAATACCGATAGGAATTTGTTTCTATTCACGCCTGCTCTTACTGAAAAAAATTGTTAGAAGTATAGCCAGTTTATTTGCTTTCTCGTTTATTAACATTCCGATTTCCGAGTAAAGTTACAGGTCGTCAAGCTCTCGATGATAAAAAAACATCCAAAAATTTCTTTGCACTACACTAGTTTACCTCGCGCCTTCACCGGGACCACATCAATAATTTTTTCACCTCGAACCGCAACCAACTGGTCCACCATATTTACGGCAACACACACGTGGTTTGGAATTACTCTTAAAATATCACCAATATTTGGTTTTTTGATACAGTCGGTGAAGTCAAGAAAACCATGTTCCTCGGAAAACTTTTTAATGTTTGCACAGGGGTGCTCTATTATTCGACCAAAGCCCTGCAATCCGCCTGTGTCTGAGGTTAATGTTTTGGAGCCAGCATCAAGAATCCCACGATTTTCGCCTGCACGACTTACAATGCTAGTAAACACGTGAAATGCGCAGTCATCCAAATTTGCAAACCCATTCTGGACCATCATCATATCGTTGAAAATACAAGTACCTGCGCGGTGTTCAGTTGCTCCTTTCAGTTTACCGATATGAGCGAAGTTTGGAGTACCACCAGTTGATACAATGTTGATTGCAATACCTATCTTTTTAAGTTCTGATAGCATTTTATCGTGGAACACTTGGACATCGTACCATCCATCTAGTGATGGGTAATATAAAAGTCCCGCGAACTGAAGCCACGGATCGTTATGGATTCTACGTATAAGCTTAATTGCCTCATTTGGAGTTTCCACACCGGCACGTTTTTGTCCCGTATCGCATTCAATTACCACGTCTATCACTCGATTAGCTTGTTGAGCGCAGGTAGCATACGCAGAGAGAGAAACTACGTTGTCGGAACAAACCTTAAGAGGCAAACGCCTTTGCAGATTTGCTAGTGAACCAGATCGTGCAGCACCCAGTAGGTTGGTAGCAATCAAAATGTCTGTGATGCCTGCATCTGCCATCACTTCAGCTTCACCAAGCTTTTGACAGGTAATGCCTTGTGCACCAGCTTTAATTTGCATTTGTGCAAGTAGGGGTGATTTATGCGTTTTGATATGTGGTCGGTTCGCAACTCCGGCTTTGTCACATAAATTTTGGGCACGCGTGATGTTTCGATCGACCACGTCAAGATCAATTACTGAACATGGCGTCCCAAACTTCTCTATTATTTCGTTCTTTAGTGCTGCTAAGTCACTCATTTTCATCACCAAATTTTAAACAATCTGTCTGTAGCGCTCGGGGCTCTTTGATTTTCCTAATTCACATTCGTTCTAATGGAACAGTGGTTCTTTTTTTTGTTACAGATTTTCCTTGTGACAATGACTAATGGATATTCATTTATATATTGAGGTCAAGTTTGTCTTTTGGTTTAGGTATCCCAAGCAGTATCACAAGCTCAGTAATTAAAAGAGCAAGCGTCTGTTGGTTTGCTGAATAATTGGATCAGTAAATCAAAAGATTATTTAATTAAGGATAAGTATATGGGTTTATTACAGAATGGGAAATGGGTTGATCAGTGGTACGACACTGCAGCCACTGGGGGGCATTTTGTGAGAAAAGCGCCCCAGTTCAGAAATTGGGTTACCGCTGACGGTGCGGCGGGACCAAGTGGAGATGGTGGGTTTAGGGCAGAAAAAGGACGATACCATCTTTATGTTTCGCTAGCTTGCCCGTGGGCACATCGTACGTTGATTTTTCGCGCTCTGAAGGGTTTGGAAAATATGATTTCTGTCTCGATAGTGCATTGGTATATGGCTGAGAATGGTTGGACATTTGACGTTGGAGAGGGTGTAGCACCTGACACCATTAATGGTTCGAAGTTTATGCACCAAGTCTACACCCAAGCTAAACCGGACTACTCAGGTCGCGTCACTGTTCCGGTTTTGTGGGATAAAAAAACCAAAACAATTGTTTCAAATGAATCGCCGGAAATCATTCGTATGTTTAATTCCGCTTTTGATGAAATCGGGGCGTTGCAAGGCGACTACTATCCAGAACCTCTTAGGTCCAAAATTGATGAGTTGAATGATCGGGTGTATACAACCCTAAATAATGGTGTTTACCGCTGTGGTTTTGCCACGACGCAAGAAGCCTATGAGGCAGCAGTCACCCCACTATTTGATACATTGGACTGGCTCGAAGGAATTCTTTCCTCGAAACGCTTTTTAACAGGTAATGAAATTACAGAAGCAGATTGGCGTTTGTTTACTACTCTGGTTCGATTTGATGCAGTTTATGTGGGGCATTTTAAGTGTAATATCCGCCGAATTGCTGACTACCCAAACTTATCTGGATATTTACGCGAACTTTACCAGCAACCCGGCATCGCCAAAACTGTCAATATGGAGCACATAAAAAAGCACTATTACGAAAGCCATGACAGTATAAACCCTGCAAGGGTAGTGCCTAAGGGTCCAATTATTGACTTATTGGCGCTTCATGGGCGTGACAAAATAGGAAATTAAGGTCTGAGAGAGTCAGATGTTTTAAAGTTAAACGGGCTACTGGCGGAGAGACAGTCCGCCATGTATATAATTAAATCAATAACTTAAGAAGTAATTTAAATCCAGCCCATACAACAGCCCTACTAAATGATTAAAGAATCGTTTCACCGCCTTATATTTTTCTGGGAACCTTTAAGATAAAAAAGTTTTTCAGCTCTGCTTATTAAATAAGTTCACTGCCGTATATTAAGTTGTCCCAACTCTATATAAAGTTGTCCCAACTCTATATTTAAGTTTCTTCGGGCTCAAATAAAAAAGTTTCCTAACTCAGCAAAAAGTTTTCTTTTGTAAGAAGTAATGGGGGGACAGGTCAAAAAATCAAAAAACTGACTTCTTAGTAATTAGTGCCGATTACTCATCGGCTATTTTTAAAATTAAAAAAATGAGCTTATGGTGTCCTAGCTTGAGATTAAGTCAGCACCTTAATGCGTCCTCTTATTTATCAGACAGTATACTTCGTTATTTTAAGCCGTTTGTGGTTTCCATAAGTATAAATAATGGACTGCTGATTAAGTGTTCATTTGACTTAAATATCACGAATATCGTTTTTAAATAACCAGTTTAAATAAAACCTACTCCTTTGATGAGTTTTAAAATAAACGCTCTGTAATCCAGATGACAAAGCGGTCCTTCAAACAGGATGTAATAGCCAAGTAAGTGGAATTTGAAGGAATGGGTAATACAGGAGCAGGGAGCAGGTCTCACACTGAAGATCGTGCCACGCACTTAACTTTCGCCGTTGTATCGAAAAGCTCCGATATCAAAGTAAACGAAAACTCCCAGACAAAAACTACAGACATTCAGAATTAGGAATGAATAGATGACCGTTTCCAAGACAACAGACGCTAACCGTACTCATGGAACAATTGTTTTACGAGGTGGCCGTTTAACCAAATGGAAGGGTAAGGCTGCAAGCCTGTCGCCAAGCCTGGGACAGTTGATTGCATCTGTATCTCCGGTTGCCTTAGGTCGTGCGCTCATGGTGGGTGCGAGTAAGACAGCAACAGCGGCAGTATTAGGCGGTGCTGGACTTATTGTGACAACAAGTGGGGCGAGTGCGGCGTGTACTGGTTCCGTTGGGGTTTACACATGTTCAGGTACTATTACGGAGACAAACGGCGGACTCGCCAAGCCGTTAAATGCCGATCCGCTTAGTGTTACTATTTCAGAAGGAACAACTGTTGACACCAGCGGCACGGTAGGCGCTGATGCATTCGATCTATATAGCAATGCTGGAATTACTTTTACGAATAATAACTCTGAGGTAACGATTACTGGTAAGTCTATCGGCATCGAATCGGATAACAGAAACAGTGGCGCACTAAGCATCACAACAACGGGTGATACGACGGGTGGTGCTGGTTATCATGGCATTAAAGCGACAAATGCCGGTACGTCCCTCACGATTGATGCGGCAACCACGACGGGTGGTGAAAGTGGCATTTTTGCTTTGAACATCGGCTCCGGCGCACTGAGTATCACGGCAAACACAACGGGTGGTGTTAGTTTTGGCATTTTTGCGAAAACTACTGGCACTGGCGCACTGAGCATTACAACCAAGGGCACAACAACAAGCGGTCAATTTGATGGCATTCATGCGTTCCTCAGTAATACTGCCAGCACAGGCGACCTTACGATTAACGCGGCCACCACGATTGGTGGTGGCGATGGCATTGATGCGCGTAATTATGGCTCCGGCGCACTGAGCATCACAACAACGGGTACGACAACTGGTACCAATTATGATGGCATCTATGCGAATAACTCTTCCGCAGGCACTTCTCTCACAATTAACGCAGCCACCACGACGGGCGGGGAAGATGGCATTGTTGCGAAAAGCTATGGCACCGGCGCCCTGAGCATCACAACAACGGGTACTACGACGGGTGGTACCGGGGATGATGGCATTTATGCAATTAAACGTAGCACAGGCGACGTCACGATCAATGCGGCCACCACGACGGGCGGGGAAGATGGCATTGTTGCGCAAAACTATGGCACCGGCGTACTGAGTATCACGACAACGGGTACAACAACGGGTACCGTGGGCGATGGCATTTTTGCGAAAATTAATAATACTGCCAGCACAGGCGACCTCACGATCAACGCGGCCACGACGAAGGGTGGTTATTATGGCATTTTTGCTAATAACAGTGGCAATGGCGCACTGAGCATCACAACAACGGGTATAACAACGGGTGGCACTACTAAAGATGGCATTCATGCGTTCCTCAGTAATACTGCCAGCACAGGCGACCTCACGATCAACGCGGCCACCACGACGGGCGGTAGATATGGTATTAAAGCTGACAACAATGGCACCGGCGCACTGAGCATCACAACATCAGGTACAACAACGGGTGGTACCGGGGGAGATGGCATTTATGCGAATAACTCTTCCGCAGGCACTTCTCTCACGATTAATGCGGCCACCACGACAGGTGGCAATGATGGCATCGATGCAGATAACGAGGGTTCTGGTGCGTTAACTATCACGACAACGGGTACGACAACTGGTGGTACCGGGTATGATGGTATTAATGCATATAACTCTTCCTCCGGCACTTCTGTTACGATTAACGCGGCCACCACGACCGGTGGTGAAGACGGCATTGTTGCGCTCAATTACGGTTCTGGCGCACTGAGCATCACGACAACGGGTACTACTACAGGCACTACTGGTACTGGCATTGTAGCTGCTATTTCTTCTGCCAATAGCTCTAGCGATCTCACGATTAACGCGTCCACCACGACGGGCGGTGTTGATGGCATTAATGCGATTAACTCTGGCACTGGCGCACTAAACATCACAACATCAGGTGCAATCACAGGCGGTACCGGTTACGGTATTCGCACCCGAACTTCAGCAAATAAAACGACCAATATTACGCTGAACTCTGGTACAGTTGTTAGCTCCACCGCCGGTCTTGGTATTTACAATAATGAAGGCAACAGCATCACAACGGTTAATTCTGGAGCATCCGTGGCCGGTAAGATTGCTCTAGGCAAAGGTATCGATATTTTGGTCCTTGCCGGTGGCGACTTAAGTGGCGTGACCCAATTTGATGGTGGTGGCGGAATTTTAGATATACTGAAGTTCTCCGGCTTTTCCGGCAGTATTAATAGTGCCCGTATTTCCAATTGGGAAAGCGTCGAGATTAATAAAGGATCCACCATTGCGTTCAGCAATAAAGCGCTAACAATAAATACACTGGGTATTAATACCGGCGGTACTTTAAATGCGGTCTCAGGCACATTTGCCCTGACGGGTAATATGAGTAATTCGGGCACTGTTAATATGGCAGACGGAGATACAGGTGATAAAGTCACTGTCTCTGGTAACTCCGCTGGCAACGCCACGGGGAGCGGTGCGATCAAGATAGATGTTGATACCAAAGCAAATACATCTGACCAACTTGCCATTGCCGGTAATTCAACTGGAACAACCAAACTCGCCTTTACCAATATCACGCCTGGTGAAGAAACCGGTGTTACTATCACAGATGTTGTAACTGTTGCCGGCACATCAAGCGCTACAGACTTTAGCGGGTCTATGCTGACAGGTATTTACACTTATAACCTGCAATATGACGCGGGTAATTTTAACCTTGTCGCCGCTCTTAATAGTACCAGTGCAGTTTATAGAACTTTACCCTCTGCACTTAGCGGATTTAACCAGATGTCATCGCTACAGCAGCGCGTGCTACGTGAGGTTGAGAGCAATGACGGAAAAGACCGTACCAAGAAACGGTTCAGCTTCACACAGGCAGCGTTCACCGAGCAACAACAGCCGAATATATGGATAGATGCCGGCTGGACCCGCACGGAGCTGGAAACCTCCACTGGTATTGATCTTGAATACACCAATCGGAATATAGCAGCCGGAATGGACTTTGATA